>ENA-UZWU01009418-UZWU01009418.1-metagenome-genome-assembly--contig:-Day-4--1m-contig-9418_pt1 | contig 12421 bp, 10 predicted proteins | sample MGYA00260345_ERZ794905 | MGnify/ENA metagenome assembly ERZ794905
TATGAATATTTCTATTCCTTCGACAGGTATAAAAGGACTTAAAGAAAACTGGAGAAGTGATCTTACTGCGGCAGTTAGTGTTGCCTTAGTAGCCTTACCCCTTGCTTTGGGTATCGCTGTTGCCTCCGGAGTAACTCCAATGTCTGGTTTACTATCTGCAATAATTGCGGGTATTGTTACTACTTTTTTTAGAGGCAGTAACTTAGCGATTAATGGTCCAGCAGCAGGACTTATTGCAGCGATTTTAGGTGGGTTAGCTGTTTTAGACAATAATATAAATTATGTCCTAGCGGCTGTAGTTGTCTCTGGAGCATTGCAAATTTTACTAGGATTATTAAAAATGGGCCGATTTGCAAAGCTACTGCCATCCTCGGTATTAAACGGTATTTTAGCTGCAATTGGAGTTATTATTTTTGCAAAGCAAATTCATTTTGCTTTAGGAACCAAGTCGGACGCAAAAAACATTGTAGGAATCCTGGCTGACGCCATATATAAAATTCCGGAAATTAATCCTTTTGTTTTTAGTGTAGCTTTACTAGGTATTTTAGTCTTAATATTTTATAAGAAAATCAATAATAAATTTATTAAAGCAATCCCTGCTCCAATGTGGGTTTTAGTTTTAGCACTCCCCATAGTATACGGTTTTAATTTTTTTGATGTCCATGAAATTAATCTATTTGGCAATTCTTACATAGTAGGCCCGGATTTATTAATTAATATTCCTGAAAATCCTTTAGACAGTATTATGCATCCAGATTTTAGCAGAATAGGTACCATGCCTTTTTGGCTCACAGTAATGTCTATTACGACAATAGCAACTGTTATAACAATGGCCAGTGCTAGAGCTGTAGATAAATTAGATCCGTACAAAAGAACAACCAACCTTAATAAAGATTTAATTGGCGTAGGTCTTAGTACAATGGTCTCGGGAGCTCTGGGTGGTTTACCTATCGTAAATGTAATTGTAAGAAGTACCGTCAATGTAAATAGTAATGCAAAAACAAAATGGTCCAACCTTTACCATGGTCTTTTTTTACTTTTATTTGTTGCTTTTATGGCTCCGGTATTAAAAAGCATTCCTCTGGCAGCACTGGCAGCAATATTAGTTCATACTGGTTTTAAATTAGCATCTCCTAAAGTCTTTAAAAATACCTACGATCAAGGAGTTGAACAATTATTATTTCTTTCTTCTACCCTAATAATCACACTATTTACCTCTTTATTATATGGGATAATAGGAGGAATCTTAGTTACTTTAGTCTTACATATGCTACTAGCTAAAGTGGGGATATCTTCTTTTTTTAAAATGATCTATAAATCAGGATCAAAAGTAATCTCCCTTGAAAACGGTACTTATGATGTTAAAATTAAAGGAGTGGCTAACTTTTTATACGCGCTAGAATTAGACAAATTGTTAAAAGACGTCCCCAGAGAAGCAACTGTAAGAATTGACTTATCGCAAACAAGATTAGTAGATTTGTCAATAATGGAAAATTTAATTGAATACAAACGTACTTATGATAATGAAGGAGGAAATGTAAAATTACAGGGGTTAGATAATCATGTGGCATCAACTAGTCACAACAGAGCTTTAAAAATCATTACTGGTCGACTTAAAAAACGGATTACAAAAAGACAAATTCGTTTACAAAAAATGGCTATTAATAATGGTTGGTCATTTGAAAGAGAAGTTGATTGGAATACTTCGTATTTAAGGAATTTTCACTTTTTTGACTCACGTCCTATTGAAATGAAAAGTAATTCTTTACAAGGATTGGACGCTAATAATAATGCACATTGGGAAATAGCAGATATTGTTTTTGATGAAGGAGCTCTTTTAGCTTTAGAAGTTTATCAAACAACTGTTCAGGTGGTAAAACTTCCATCTTCCATCCCAAAATTCATCATAGATAAGGAGGGACTTTTCGATAAAATGTTTGATCGAGTAAAAGTTTTTTCAGGTTCAAATCCAGATATAGACTTTAAAAAGTTTCCTAAATTTTCTAGAAAATTTTTATTGAGTGGGGAGAATGAGGAAGAAATTAAGTCTTTTTTCACAAAGGAATTGATAGAGTTTTTAGAACAAAATGAAATCCATCATATCGAAAGTAATGGAGAAGCACTCATGATATTTAAATACCTCCATATTGCAAAAACGGATGAAGTAACCAATATGCTTAATTTTGCTCTTGACTTACTAAGCCATATGAATTTAAAAAAATAAAAGAGCCTCTCAGTTTGAGAAGCTCTTTTGGTGCGGGCGGGGAGACTCGAACTCCCACGCCGTGAAGCACTAGATCCTAAGTCTAGCATGTCTACCAATTCCATCACGCCCGCAAAGGGAGTGCAAATATAAACAAGATTTATAATTTACAAAGAAACTACCTTATAAAAATACAGCTTTTTATTACCTTAGCGGTCCTTCAAAAAAGAAATAAATGAAAAGTGCTAAATCCTATATTTCAGAAAATAAACAACGTTTTATTGATGAACTAATTGAGTTATTAAAAATACCCTCAATTAGTGCAAATTCTAAATATAAAGCAGATGTTATTCATACTGCTGACGCCGTAAAAAACAGCCTCCAAAAGGCGGGATGTGATCAAGTTGAGATATGTGAAACTCCTGGTTTTCCTATCGTATACGGCGAGAAAATAATCGATTCTAATTTACCAACTATATTGATTTACGGACATTATGATGTACAGCCACCAGATCCAGTAAATCTGTGGGATAGCCCTCCTTTTGAACCCATTATTAAAACAACAGCATTACATCCTGAAGGAGCTATTTTTGCCAGAGGATCTTGCGATGACAAAGGGCAGATGTACATGCATGTTAAAGCGTTAGAATATATGACCTCTACAGGGCAGTTGCCTTGTAATGTGAAATTTATGATTGAAGGTGAGGAAGAAATTGGAAGTGAAAGTTTAGGTTGGTTTGTTGAAAGAAATCACAAAAAACTTGAAAATGATATTATCTTAATTAGTGACACCGGTATGATTGCCCCTGACGTCCCTTCCATCACGACAGGCTTAAGAGGATTAAGTTATGTTGAGGTTGAAGTTACAGGGCCTAACAGAGATTTACACAGTGGCTTGTACGGTGGTGCAGTCGCCAACCCTATCAATATTTTAACCCAAATGATTGCCTCCTTACACGATGAAAACAATCATATAACCATCCCTGGTTTTTATGATCAAGTGGACGAATTATCTGTTGAAGAGCGCGCTAAAATGGGAGAGGCCCCATTTAGTTTGGAGGCTTATAAAAAAGCGCTCGACATTAATGATGTTCATGGAGAAAAAGGATATTCCACCAACGAACGCAATTCAATAAGACCCACGCTGGATGTAAATGGTATTTGGGGAGGTTATATTGGAGAAGGAGCAAAAACTGTTATAGCCAGCAAGGCATTTGCTAAAATATCGATGCGATTGGTCCCAAATCAAAATTGGGAAGCTATTACTGAATTATTTAAAAATCATTTTGAACGTATAGCGCCTAAGTCAGTTTCTGTAAAAGTAAAACCTCATCATGGAGGCCAAGCCTATGTAACTCCGATAGATTGTTTGGGATACAAAGCAGCAGAAAAAGCTTATGAGGCAACCTTCGGAAAAACCCCGATACCGCAACGAAGTGGTGGAAGTATTCCTATAGTTGCTTTATTTGAAAAAGAGTTAAAAAGTAAAACGATCCTAATGGGCTTTGGGTTAGATAGTGACGCCATTCATTCTCCAAACGAACATTTTGGAATTTGGAATTACTTGAAGGGAATTGAAACTATCCCACAATTTTATCATTACTTTACAGAAATGAGTACCTAATTTTTTTAACCAAATACTACAATGCTTGTGATTAAATTTTTTTTACGTATTTGGTAATAATCACAATCTGGGTAGGCCCCACTTTTCCCTCAATAAATTCAGAATTTTCGGGGTCTAAGGAAATTCGTCTGACTGCTGTTCCTTGCTTAGCAACGAGACTGGAGCCCTTTACTTTTAAATCTTTTATCAAAACAACTGAGTCGCCCGATTTTAAAACCACACCATTAACATCTCTATGAATAATAGCATCTGTTTTATCTACGGCGTCGCCTGCAGCAGCAGCCCAATCAAGTTGTTGATCGTCTAAATACATCATATCTATTAGATCCTGAGACCAACCATAAGATTTCAGTCGGTGTAACATTCGCCAAGACATTATTTGTACTGGTGGGCTAGGACTCCACATGCTATCATTTAAACAGCGCCAATGATTTTCGTCTCTATTTTCTTCCTCGTCAAATTGAGAAAAACAAGTTTGACAAGCCAAAACAGCTGTATCAATATCTTCGATATAATCTGGAGTTTTTGGAACTAAATAAACATTCAGAAACTCGTTATGTCCACAAAATTCACATTTATCTTCCGCTCTTTTTTTTACTTCTCTTTCGATACCCATATTTTTTTTATTATAAGAGAAACGTATTCTATCGCTCTTCTTTTTGAATTATTAAGCAAATATATAAACATTGTTAAATACTGAGTAATCTAAAAAAAATAAAACTTTAAGGACATTAATGAAATAATATTTTTTATTAAAAGATAATTTTATCTTTTTTTTGTTTTATGACAAAAGTCATAATTACGGCTTGAACAAGTAGGTACTTTTGTAGAATTAAATTAACAAAAAATAACCGTCATGAATAATTTTATTAAATTTTTACTTTTAATCATTTTTTCTTTCACAATTGGTAGTTGTGGTAGTGAAGAAAAAAAAGAAAAAAAGAAAAAAATACAAATTACTAATACCAAAAAGAAAACGATAAAAAAAGAAAAAAGTCAAAATGAAGAGACCGTATTTGATTTGGCTAACAAAGGGATTGGACCCATTAAATCATTGAATTTTCCAACTGAAATTGACAAATCAATTGTAGATAAAGGTGCTGCCGTTTTTAAGGCAAAATGTACTGCTTGTCATAAAATAGGAAAGAAATTTATAGGTCCTGCACCCAACGGTATTTTTCAAAGAAGGTCTCCTGAATGGGTTATGAATATGATATTGAATCCAGAAGAAATGGTACAAAAAGATCCCGTAGCAAGAGCCTTACTTATCAAGTTTAACGGCTCTCCTATGGCTAATCAAAACCTTACTGAAGAAGAAGCAAGATCAGTTGTTGAATATTTCAGAACGTTAGCCCCATAACGAATTAAATAACAAATAAAACAATAGATTATGAAAACATTAATTAAAACTCTGTTTGCATTTATTTGCATCGTGTTCATTTCAAGTTGTGATTCTAGTGAAAAACAGAAAACAAACACCAACTTAAAAAAAGAGATTACAAAAACATCAAAGAAGCAAGGTCAAGCTTTTCTAAGAGACGATGAAGGGACTCCAAATGTATTACAAATTGCTATTGGTTCTCCAGATCATAAAACACTTGTAGCTGCAGTTCAAGCTGCAGAATTAGAAAATGCGCTGGTGAACGCTGGCCCTCTAATGGTATTTGCTCCCACGGACACCGCTTTTGGATTATTACCAGAGGGAACCGTAGAAGATTTAGTAAAACCAGAAAATAAAAATGTATTGGCTAATATTTTAAAATATCACGTAACACCGGGTAATTATAGTAAAGAGTTTTTAAAAAAATTCAAAAAATTAGGACAGGCAAATAACCAAGATGTTTTAGTCGAAGTTAAAGGAGACGATGTTTATGTTGGAGGAGCAAAGATTATTGGAAGTGTAAAAGCTGGAAACGGAATTGTACATGTAATAGATAAGGTAATGCTACCTCCTACCAAAAAATAATTAATATTAATAAAAACTATATAATGAAAAAAACAATTAACTTATTGGTCACATTAGTTATTATAGCTGGTTTATCTAGCTGTAACAATAGTGAATCTTCAAGTAACAATCAAGGAGCACTTACTGGAAATGCTGCTGAAAAAGTATATGTAGCTCCAGGAGAATTAGACGAATACTACGCTTTTATTTCGGGTGGTTTTAGCGGACAGTTATCTGTTTATGGTCTTCCATCTGGGCGTTTATTTAAAGTTATCCCTGTTTTCTCACAAGATGCTGAAAAAGCATGGGGTTATAACGAGGAAACAAAACCGATGTTAAATACCTCTCATGGTTTTATCCCTTGGGATGATTCGCACCATCCAGATATTTCTCAAACTAATGGTGAATTAGATGGTCGTTGGGTATTTATTAATGGAAATAATACCCCTAGAATTGCAAAAATTGATCTAACTACTTTTGAAACTACAGAAATTATAGAAGTACCTAATAGTGCTGGTAATCATAGTTCTTCTTTTGTTACAGAAAATACGGAGTATGTTGTTGCAGGGACTCGTTTTTCTGTTCCAGTACCCCAAAAAGATATGTCTATAAATGAATACAAAGGAAACTTCAAGGGGGCCTTATCTTTTATAAGCGTGGATCCAGAAGATGGTGAAATGGATATAAAATTTCAACTCATTATGCCTGGTTTTAATTATGATTTATCACATCCAGGTCGAGGAAAATCTCATGGTTGGTTTTTCTTTACTACCTATAACACCGAAGAAGCTCATACTTTAATGGAAGTAAATTCATCTCAAAACGATAAGGATTTTATTGCGGCAATAAATTGGAAGAAAATTGAAGAATATGTAAACAATGGTGGTGGCACAAAAATGCCTACAAATTATGCTCATAATATATACGATGAAAAGACACATACAGCTACCTCTACTATGAAAAAAGAGGTGTTGGTTGTAAATCCTTCAGAAGTACCAGGAGCCGTGTATTTATTACCAACTCCCAAGTCTCCTCATGGTTGTGATGTAGATCCTTCTGGAGAATATATCGTCGGTAACGGTAAGCTTTCTGCTAATTTAACTATTCATTCATTTACTAAAATGATCGATGCAATTGAGAGTGAAAAATTTGCAGGAGAAGCATACGGCATTCCAATACTTAATTTTGAAGATGTTCTTGCGGGTGTTGTCGAACAACCTGGTTTAGGGCCATTACATACTGAGTTTGATGGTGAAGGAAATGCTTACACTACCTTTTTTATATCTTCAGAAGTTGTGAAATGGAAACTTGGAACTTGGGAAGTTATAGACAGAAAACCAACATATTATTCTGTAGGTCACCTTATGATTCCTGGAGGGAATTCAAGAAATCCTTTTGGAAAATATGTAGTTGCAATGAACAAAATCACAAAAGATCGCTATTTGCCTACAGGGCCAGAGGTAACTCAATCTGCGCAACTATACGATATAACAGGCGACAAAATGGAGTTACTATTAGATTTTCCAACAATAGGAGAGCCTCATTATGCAGCCGGAATTAGGGCAGATATTGTAGCTAAAAATTCTAAAAAATTATTCAAATTAGAAGAAAACAATCACCCTTATGCCGCCAAAAACGATGATGATACAAAAGTGGTAAGAAATGGCAAGGAAGTACATATTTATATGACGATGATTCGTAGTCATTTTTCACCAGATAATATCGAGGGTGTTAAGGTTGGAGACAAGGTTTATTTTCACGTTACTAACTTAGAACAAGATTATGATGTCCCTCACGGAGTTAGTATGATTGGAGCAAACACCTCAGAATTATTAATTATGCCTGGACAAACGGAAACCTTTGTATGGGAACCTAAACAAGTAGGTGTTTGGCCTTTTTACTGTACCGATTTCTGTTCTGCATTACATCAAGAGATGCAAGGATATGTGAGAGTATCACCAGCAACATCCAAATTAGATCTTAGTTGGTCTTTAGGTGAATAAAAATGTTTTTTATTTTTTAGTAGTGGGAATATTTATTGATTAGTGATTAGCTTTATTTCCATAAAGGCGAAAGTTTTTAATTTCTTTCGCCTTTTAAATCAATTGTATTTCTAAACTGAAGGTACTAAAATTTTATATGGTATTATAATTTTGGATAAACAGCCAATTTAAAAAACCAGCACTTCAAAATATCTATAATTTAAATTTTAAAAAATGAAAAAATCAAGATTAATAATGATTTTTGGAGCATTACTCCCACTCTTATTATTTGTATTTCCTCTCTGGAACATTACATTAGAAGCTCCCCAATACCCGACCCCTTTAGGAATGAATATTCACATTAATGATTTTTCAGACATGCATCCGCATGACATTAAAAATATTAATTTAATGAATCATTATGTAGGGATGCAATACATCCCCGATGCTATTCCTGAGTTTAAAATTTTCCCAGTTGGCATCATCATCACCTCTATCTTAGGATTACTTATAGGTGTTTTTATGAATTACAAATGGTTTCTAGGATGGTTTATTTTAATGGTTACGATAAGCTCTGCTGGGTTGTATGATTTTTACTTGTGGGAACACGATTACGGTCATAATTTAGATCCAAAAGCTATTATGAAATTTACAAATAAAGACGGAAGTGTTATGGGATTTCAACCGCCATTATTTGGCACTAAACATATTTTAAATTTTACAGCACATTCATACCCAAGACTTGGAACCTACTTTTTAGGAACTGGAATTTTATTGGGTTTAATTGCTTTTTATATCGGAAAAAAAGAAACGAAAAATATTTCGTAGCATTAAATTATATGAATAACCCAAAAAATATTAACAGATGAAAAAAATAAACATAAATTTTTTATTCGTATTATTTTTAATCTTAAGCTCATGCAATGTGGAGCCTCAAAAAATAGATTATGGTAAAGATAGTTGTCATTTTTGCAGAATGAGTATCGTTGATCAATTACATGCTGCTCAATTGGTAAATACTAAGGGAAAAGCATTTAAATATGATGCCTCCGAATGCTTAATTAATGATTTGGAAACTAGAGAAGCTGATCAAATTGGATTACTATTGGTTTCCGACTATAACAATCCCGGGGTATTAATAGATGCAAAAAAAGCGCATTATATTATTTCAAAAAATATTCCAAGCCCTATGGGAGCCTATCTTTCATCCGTTTCAAGCAAAGAGAAAGCTTTAGACTTGAAAAAAAATAAAGGAGGAGAAATTTATACTTGGAATGAAATAATTAACCATTTCAAAAACAAATAATTTTACTTTATCTTAAAAGCTATAAATAAATAATATTTGAAAATATTAGAAAAAATAATATTGACTTTAGTTCTTTGCCTATCCTTTAGTTCTCTTTCAGGAAAAACAATAAAGGTGTGTTCTACCTGTAAATTTAATAGTATTAAAGAAGCAATTAAACAAGCCCATGATTTTGATACCATCTTAATAAAAAAAGGAACTTATAAGGAAATGAATATCTTAATTGATAAACCTTTAACAGTGATAGGAGAAAATTTTCCTGTAATAGACGGCGAGTTAAAAGGTGAAATCATTCGAGTTGCTTCTGATAATGTAACTGTAGATGGCTTGTATATTATTAATGTAGGCACAAGTTATACCGAGGATTATGCCGCGATTAGAGTGGTAAAGAGCAAGAATTTTGTTATACAAAATTTAGTTTTAGAAAAATTATTTTTTGGTATTTATCTAGAAAAATCATCAGATGGAAAAGTATACCATAATAATATTGTTGGGGATGCTGTTGAAGAATATAATTCTGGTAATGGAATTCAATTATGGTACTGCAAAAACATAGAAATAGATCAAAACATCATTACTCAAGTAAGAGATGGTATTTATTTGGAGTTTTCTGATTTTTGTAAAATCACTAACAATCAAAGTAAGTTTAATATTAGATATGGTCTGCATTTTATGTTTTCAAATGATGACATTTATGAAAATAATAATTTCGAAAAAAACGGTGCGGGAGTTGCAGTTATGTTTTCGAAAAGAATAAAAATGATAGCCAATATTTTTAAAGACAATTGGGGCTCTGCCTCTTATGGTGTCCTTCTAAAAGAAATTAATGATTCTGAAATTATTGGTAATCTATTTGAAACCAACACCATAGGGATTAACATAGAAGGCTCAAATAGAGTTCTTTATAAGTATAATGATTTTAAAAATAATGGATGGGCAATTAAATTTAGAGGCGCTTGTTACACAAATAATTTCACACAGAATAACTTCCTTTATAACTCGTTCGATTTGGCATACAACAGTAAGTTAAACGATAACACATTCAATCATAATTATTGGAGTAATTATTCTGGATACGATCTAGATAAAAATGATATTGGAGATGTTCCCTATCGTCCTGTTAAATTATTTTCATATGTTGTAAATAAAACTCCAGAAACTATAATCCTTCTAAGGAGCCTGTTTATTGATATTATTGATTTCTCTGAAAAAGTATCCCCTGTTTTTACTCCTGATAACTTAGTAGACAAATATCCACTAATGAAAATTATTGCTCATGATTGAAATAAAAAAACTTAATAAGAAATTTGGAAAAAATATCGTTTTAAAAAATCTCGACCTGAGCATCAATGAGGGGGGTATTTTTGCAGTATTAGGACCAAACGGTTCAGGAAAAACTACGCTTATAAAAAGCATCTTAGGAATGATAATTCCTCAATCAGGCGTCATTAAGTTTAATGGTAATAACATAAAAAATAATTGGAAGTATAGAGATCAAATAGATTACCTCCCGCAAATTGCAAATTTTCCTAACAACCTTTCCGTAAAAGAGTTGATTAGGATGATTAAAGATCTAAGAGCGAGTCAGACAAAAAATGAAGAGGCTTTAATTAAGCTCTTTAAATTAGAGTCTTTTCTGGATAAAAAACTTGGTAACCTTTCAGGAGGTACTAAACAAAAAGTGAATTTAGTATTAACCTTTATGTTTGATAGTTCATTGATTATTTTAGATGAACCAACCACTGGATTGGATCCCGTTTCTTTAATTAGGCTCAAAAAATTAATAACGATGGAAAAAGAAAAAGGGAAAACGATATTAATAACTTCTCATATCATGAGTTTTGTCGAAGAGGTGGCCGATGAAATTGTATTTCTGTTGGAAGGTGAAATATACTTTAAAGGAAGTATTCCAGCATTAAAAACAAAAACAAATCAACCCGATTTTGAACATGCCATCGCATCCATATTAACTGAAAGTTATGCTTAAAATATTAAAATATAGTTTTTTCGATTTAATGCGTAGCCGTTGGAGTTATGTTTATTTTTTCTTTTATCTTTTATTAGGCATTGTGTTGCTTTTTTTAAATAACAATCTTTCCAAAGCAGTAATTACATTAATGAATGTTATTATAACTTTAGTGCCTTTAATCGGAACCATTTTTGGGGTGATGTATTATTATAATTCAAAGGAGTTTACTGAATTATTATTGGCGCAACCTATAAAAAGGACAGCTATATTTCTTGGACAATTTTTAGGAGTCGCACTATCTTTATCAATGAGTCTAATTTTAGGCTTAGGCTTACCTTTTGTATTTTATGGTATATTTAAATCATCTGCCATATGGGATTTTACCCTATTATTAATAACAGGAACCTTTTTAACATTAATTTTTACAGCCTTAGCTTTTAATATTGCACTATCAAATGAAAATAAAATAAAAGGTTTTGGGTATGCTATTTTATTGTGGCTATTTATGGGGGTAATTTATGACGGGATCTTTTTAATATCGTTGGTTTTTTTTGAGGATTACCCATTAGATAAATTTTCATTAATAGCCACCATGTTTAACCCTATAGATTTATCAAGAGTATTGGTGCTTTTAAAACTTGATATTTCAGCATTGTTAGGCTATACAGGGGCTGTTTTTCAACAATTTTTTGGAACCAATTTCGGGATGACGATATCTGTTTTTGTTTTGAGCTTGTGGGTTCTAATTCCTACTTATTTCATAAAACTAAAATCTAACAGAAAAGACTTTTAGTCCATAACAGTTATTTTAACGATTATCAATTTTTAGCATCCATAAAAGATGGAGCTTAAATAATTAAAAATGGCAGAAAATTAGATAAGTATATCTTATCTTAGATTTACTGATAGCTAACTAATGGATTACAATCGTATAAAAATAAGCCTAGATCAAGCCGAAAAAATTCTTTTAGACATCTACGGAATTGAAGGAACCGTAAGTCCTTTGCCAGGCTATGTCGATTTTAATTTTAAGATAAAAACAAAAAAAGAAGAAAGATTTATCTTAAAAATATCTCGACCCAATGAAAATAGAAAGTATCTAGATTATCAACAGAAATTATTACAATATATCCATCAATCTGATGAAAAAATTATGGCTCCCAAGGTCCTATTTGATCAAAATGATGAGGCGATTTCTGAGATTATTGACGACTACGGAAACAAACGCTATGTAAGAATGCTTACCTGGGTTTCAGGTAGAGTTTGGAGTGCTGTAAATCCACAATTAGCAAATTTTCGCCAGAGCTTGGGAGAACAATGTGGTATCTTAACTAAAATACTTGAAAATTTTGACCATCCCGAGGCGCATTACTATTTTGAATGGGATATTGC
>ENA-UZWU01009508-UZWU01009508.1-metagenome-genome-assembly--contig:-Day-4--1m-contig-9508_pt1 | contig 12421 bp, 8 predicted proteins | sample MGYA00260345_ERZ794905 | MGnify/ENA metagenome assembly ERZ794905
GGCATTGATGATTCAGAGAGAGCCTTCCCCAAGAGCAGCTATCGTTTCATCAATTTCACCAGTGTGCCGCTGGTGATTGATTTTGTAAAAAAGCGTTTCGTGATTAAACCGGGCAAGCCAACAGTGAAAAAGCTCAGCTTGCCTAAAGCGGGTGAATGGAGCCCTTTTGTGGTTAGAAGTAGCAAGGGCAAGGTCTTGGGCGGAACTCGGCTTTTCAGCCATGCGACTAACCGAGAGATGGTGCTCATTTTCCAGCCCAAGAAGGGTGAGAAGCGGATGGATATCAGGTATTTCTCGGATTGAGCCACCCAGCAGATGAAGCCGTGTTCCTGAATGGCGCCGCATTGTGGCGGCGCAAGATGCCAGACTGTAAGATACAAGATGTGAGTCATCTGGATAGTTACGTTATCTGCCTGAGGTGAACGCCAACAGCGCCAAATGGGAGGACTCGTGAATAGATCATTCTCCCGGAAAGCGGAGCTCTTCCAAGGCGATGGTATGCTCCACCCCTTGGTTGTCCCGGATGTCCCAGATCTCGGCTGCTGGCGATTGGCCAAGCGGGATCGGTAGACGCCTCAAAGGGAGGGTTTTCAGGACCCCTTGAGTCTTCTAAACAATCCGAGCCGGTGGGCTTTGTCGACGGCGGCAGGGGCATTATGCACCTGAAGTATATCGTAGATGTCTTTGACGTAGGAGTCCACGGTGGAGTAGCTGATGTTGAGTTGGTCAGCGATTTGCTTTTTGACGAAGCCTTCAGCAATGAGTTCAAGGATCTCCAGCTTGCGCTTGCTGAGGTGGATGCCTTTATCAGATAAGGTTTTCGGCACACAGTGCATGATCAGCTTTGCCACTGTAGGGTCCAGAGAAGCGCCTCCACCTATGACGGTATGAATGCCATCGATGATTTGATCCAGGCTGGCACATTTAAGCAGGTATCCGGCGGCACCCTGGGAGATGGCGGCGAGAATGTCTCTCTCCCGGTTTGAGTTGGTAAGAACAATGATAGGTGTGCTTGGAGAAGATTCCCTGAATTTCGGGATGGCATCAATACCGCTCATGCCAAGGAGACGGAGATCCAGCAGGATAACATCAGGGAGACTCATTTGCATACTCGAGAGTGCCTTCTCAGCGGTGCCATACATGGAGGCCAGATACAGGTCGGAAGTTTTATCGATGGCCAGTTTGATCACGTTCCGGTATTCTGGCTGATCTTCAACAAGCATGATGTTGATTTCATCTGTCATGGGTGTTTCCTGGTTTGTTTTTTCACAGGGAGGGAGAGCAAAATACAGCTGCCACCTTCCGAAGCTGGTGCCGAGCTGACCGTCCCCTTGATGATTTTGGCCCGGCGTTTGAGTGAAGGCGGAGTGCCGCCGGCAAAGCCTTGGCCGTTGTCGGAGACTGTGAGGGTGACGCTTTTGGGGCTGGCAACAAGATCAGCCGAAAAGTGGGTGGCCTCGGCATGGCGGCTGATGTTGACCAGGCACTCCTTGTAAAAGAGCAGCAGGTCAATTTGGGTCTGTTTGTCGAGTTGAGCAATATGCTCTTCTCCTTCAATGGTGATCTCATAATCAAGCAGCAGGCGCTTGGCCGTGCGATGCATGTCTGCATGCAAGTTGGTATAGAGCGTGTCAGCTTCGAGCAGGTTGGTGCAGTGGCGGATGGCGGTGCTAAGGTCCTTGGTGGAATTGCGAATGTTCTCAAGAATGGGGTCGAGCTCAGCGGGAGAGTCTTTTGTTTTTTGGGCGAGGTCACTTAGGATGCCAATGCTTTGCACCTTGGCCCCGAGTTCATCATGCAGATCCGCGGCGAAACGCTCCTTGATCTCATACATCTGGCGGGTGCGCACCGCGCGCATGATTAGGATGACGATTACAATGCCTGACGCTAATACGATGGTCAGGACACTGATTCTTCTCAGGTTTGCTTTTTGGGCTGCATAGCGTTTGCTTAATGCTGCATTCACCCGTGGAAGCTCACCTTCCAGCTCATGCCGCCGTGCTAGCTCGTTAAGCCATTTTCGGAAAGAAAGAATCTCCCCATAGGCGTTGCGTGTGTCCGTTAAGTTGGTGCGCGGACGCCTTTCGTGCACGGGGATGTCTTTGGCCAGAACGGATTTTCCCGCTGCCACATTGGCGCCCTTACTGAGAATCTCGACTTCAGCAAAGCCGATTCTGGGCAGCGTTTCCTTTATCGTTTTGTCCAGCCGGTGCCCCAGGGCGGTGAAGCGAACGTAGCGACAACGGGTTTCGGGGAAGTTCCACATCATGATCGGGGTAACATCAAATAAGGACGCGTGCCTGGTTTCCAAAAGCTTGCGGGCGTCAGAAAAATCGGCGCGGTTAGCGCCCTCAACGAGGAGGTGGCTCGGCATCCCGGTCCCACCAGGGGAGCCCTGGGGGACGTTGTCGCTCTGCTCAACGGTGTGAAGATGAATACCAGAGATTGGAGTGCTTTTCTCAAGATCAATGGTGAAATTGAGAGGTGTATCGGATGAAAGGTAAAGAGGGCTCAGGTAGGCGACACTGGTCTTACCTTTGGCGGTGTTCATCAAGTAGGGCACTGCTCCGTCCGTCAGAAATGCTCGGTGATAAACATGTGAGTTGTCCGGAATCATTCGAGAGCTGGTAACGGAACAGCGGAGAGCGACGTTTTTTTGACCGCTGAAGACGAGCACTTCCGAGAGCTTAAATATGAATTTTTGATCAAACGCGCGTGCTGACATGCGGGTGGCATTGATGCGAATTTGTGAGGCTGATTGCCCATTCAGCTCAATGACCACGGGGGCGATGCGTGGGTGGTCATCGGCGGTTGTGGAGAACTCTGCGAGTATCTTTCCATCTTCATCCGTAATCTTAAAACTCTCGGGAAAGCCGTCCGCACGATAGCCCCCCTGTGGAGTGCGGACCAGGCAGGGCACCAGGATGATTTGATCAATGGACGTGTTCGCTTCTAACTCGATCTGAACCCATTCATGGCGATCCGGTGTCGTGGATTCTTCCGAGCGGTAACCAATGGTCCCAATTCCCCCGCGAGGAGCGAAGTGGGACAGACGACTGAGCTCTGATTGAATCTCGCCAGCTCTTTTTTCAAGTGCCGTAAGAGAGAGCTTGTTGATAGCATTATGCAGGCGCGTTGCAGATGTTTGGGCGGAAGCCATCCCATACATGAGTGCGATGCTGACCAGAGCGCGAAGGAGACAATACATTTGAGCTATTTATGGGATTTGCCTGGCGAGGGGTAATCGTTTGCGGTGGTATGAAATGGGAACGAGAGAGCTGCCAATGACTGCAAGTTGATTCTCCCATTTATAGGCAGGTTGCGCCACCCCGTGAACACGGGGTGCACGAAGTTCATTTTTTTGGTATGATGGGTAACCCTGTTGGATGAGTTTATTTATCATGCGACTTCATCATAAAACGATGGCGCTCACAGCACGACATAACATAGCCCAAACAACCTAAATAAAAACCTAAATAAAAACCACAATGAAAACCACAATGAAAACTCCACATCATTTTTACCACAGCCTGTTAGCCCTCGGCTTTAGCCTCTTCAGCCTGGCACAAGTGCAAGCCGCTGTCGTCTACGTTGCTACCCTAGCGGATAATGCCATCGCACCCGCCGTCACGGTCCCCTCCCGGGCATTTACCAATACCATCGGTGGCGTCTTTAATGGCAACACCATCACAAGTGGCGTTACCACTATCTCAGACGCACTAACCTATGAAGCTCTACCTGCAGGAACCGCAGGGGGACACTTCAATGGTCGATTTGAAAACAACCCAACTGCATCCGATGCCGTGACATACTCATTCAACAGTACAGTAGGTCTAGAAGGCTTACTATTCTGGAACTATAATGAATATTGGAATGGCGATCTTTACAATGATCGGGGAATAGTATCCTCAGACATCACCATCCATCATGACGGAGGAAGTATTACTCTTCAGGATGTTGCATTCACCGTGACTCCAGGCGGCACAAGCGACACTCAAACCTCAGCAGCACAGCAAATTTCTTTTGGATCTGATTATACGGGTGTGACTTCTGTCGTTTTCGACGACATTACCAGAATCGGCTCAGGACAAACAGGGTGGCAGGAAATAGCCTTCATCACCGCTGTGCCCGAGCCTAGCTCCAGCGCCCTGCTTGGACTTGGCGGCCTTGCTCTGATGCTACGCCGCAGACGTTGAGAACTCAGTCGAATAGGTATGTGCTTACAGAGTCTTCGGAGATTGAGTTTCCGAAGGCTTTTTAGTTTGTAGTGTGCATCCCCACCCGGAAGATGAAGCCGCATGCCTGAGGGTTGATCTGTTTTATTGTTCGGGAAAGCAGATCTCTTCCAAGGCGATGGTATGCTCCACTCGTTGGTTGTCCCGGATGTCCCAGATCTCGGCTACGATGTGGGGCGTGGGTGAGGAGAGACTCAGGGTCAGTAGGCCGAAGTGATTGTCCATGATCGGACCTTCGATCCGGTTTTTGTTAGGCGTGGCAAACTTCCAGCTCTGGTTGAGCCCGCTGGCGGTGATGTCGTAGAGTGGGTAGCAATCCGGGTGCTGGAGTTTGGAAACTTCCGCGTAGTGAATGTCCCCGCTGATGAAGAAAAGGTGGTTAGCCTGTGTTGTTTTGATCAGCTGGATGAAGCGCTCCTGCTCGTGTGGATAGTTTGCCCAGGCTTCGTAACCATTGTATTCGATACCAAATTGCGTGCCCGTGGCAATGATGCGGCAGTCGGCGGGCTTGAGAAGTTCTTGCTCGAGCCAGGCCCATTGTTCCTCACCGAGCAGGGTCTTGCTGGTATCCTTGGTGGGCAAGTAGTCGAGGGGGTAGAAAGAGTGTTTGTCTTTTCCGCGTTGGCGATTCCTTGGGATCGAGTCTCGAAAACTCCGCCCATCCAAGAGAATGATCTGGACGGTTTTATCCCCGACTTTGTGGTAGATAGAATGGTAAATACCGGCGTGTTGGTAGCGTGGCGAGTCTTCGGGTTCTTCAAAAAATTCAAGGAAGATTTGCTTCGATGCCTCCTTGTGCGGGTACTCGTTTCCGGCGTCATTTCTGCCGTAGTCATGATCGTCCCAGGTGGCGAGAATCTTGGCCTGTTTTTTGAGTTTTTGAAAGGATGGCTGCTTGGCTAAGACTTGATACTTCTTCCTGAGAAGATCCATGTCGTTGGTGTCGCCGTAGATGTTGTCGCCCAGGAAAATAAACAGGTCAGGCTGGTGCTCGACCACCCGATCAAAAATAGGCAAAGGCCGCTGCGGATTGCCGCAGGAGCCAAAGGCGATCTTTAAAGAAACGGGCTGCTCTTTGTTTTCCGAAGTGGCAGGTTCCTCCTTGTTGCCTGTTGTTTTACTGCAGCCTGCGCTGGTAAGCATGAGCGCAAGGCACAGGAGCAAGAGAGAGGTGTGGTTTTTCATGATCATGACTACTACGTCTCATGGTTGGGTATTCTATCGAATTCATCTCAGCTCAGGTACGGGGTCGTTTGCGTGGTAAACCAAAGCAAGGCTTCCCAGAAGTCGTGCACGGTCTACTACGTCGCTGTGCGGCGATTTGTCCGATGCTTCTAATTATCTCCGGCAGTCATGATTCGAACCGGTCCGAGCAACCCGGCTGGCTGGAGATCACCTTTGGCATCCGGTCTGTTTGAGAAGGTATAACGCCCTGCCGAATAAAACTGTCCACCGAGCAGGCCGTTCTTCCACTGTAGTTTTCTGGCGCCACGGTCTTGCGGCTGCTGATCACCCAACAGTCGGTTGTGCCAAGTATTGACAACTTCGATTTTCAATAGGTTGTCGGCCTTTTTCAATAAACCTGCAGGGACCGCCATTTTGTAGGGCGCGCTCCAGACGGTTCCGAGCGTTTTACCGTTGAGCGTTACCCGAGCCATGTCCTCGACATTGCCCAGATCCAGGAGCATTTCGGAATCGAGTTCAGCAGGGATGCTGTCAAAGCGTGTCTGATAGACGGCAATGCCACTGTAATACTTGATCCCGGACTCCTGATGAGTGGTCCAGTCTGTTAGTGCGGCGAAGGAGACAGGTTGATCTGGCCCACCCCAGGTTGGGTCGAAGCTAACCTGCCAGCTTCCATCGATCGTCTGCAGTGGCTGGAGCGAAGCGAAGTTGGTGCCCTCACCTTTATCTCCCGTTGCCTTGCGGTCAAAGACGATGAAATACCCTTCGTGAGCCGCAAACTGTAGCGGAACAGTTACGGTGCCGTTATCCTGCTTACTGAAGGATGGCAGTGCCTTGACGCTGCCGTTGGTTGGATCCCACAGCTCAGGATTCGTACCGTCGGTACGGAAGACCCCCGTGCAGGAGGAAGGACCGCCGTCTCGATTGGCAACGAAGAAGATATCGCGATCGGCCGTGCGCCGTTGGTGGAAGCGTAGATTGCCATCGCTTGAAAAGATCTTCTGCTGCCCAGCTTGTTCAAGCAACGCCGCAGTGGCCTGGTAATTTGGGTACTGTGCCGGCTTAGTGGGTTTATTCCCCTTAAGTTTCCACGGTTTCATTCCCCCGCGCCCCAGCACCTTGGATGCGGACCAAGTTTGTCCGTCGGGACTGGCGTTCCAGCTTTGGTCTGACACGACCTGTACCGTGGAACCGTCTGCACGACTCAGCTGAATGGCGGCAATGAATCCAGCTGGGTTGGGTGCATCTCCCCCATTGATTGCAACAGCGGAAACTACATTTTCTCCCGGGCGCAGGGCAGCCAAAATATTTTTCGAATAGGTCACATTGAAGTCGTTCCCCTGCATGATCGGATGCCCATTAATATTGAGCTTAAAATCATTATCGGCCGTGGCTTGAACCATCGCGGATTTGAGAGACTTGGGATCTTTAATAGTGAATGACTTCGTGAAATGAACCGTGCCAACCGCCGCTGACGCAGCGGGATTCCCCTCGTTCTGCCAGATCCAGTTTGCGCTGTCTGCCAGATTCAGATCCGTGCTGACTGCCGCATCGCCACGGAGCACTCGACCTTTGCCGACTCGTCGATCCAGTTCGGAGTCCTTACCCCATAGCGCTTCCACCAGCATCTGCACGCGGGTATCGCATTCGGGGAAACCTATCAGACTGGGAGATGCCACGGGAGGAGTTCCATGGATGGTTGCCCCTGCTTTGACCAGTTCCGTGATTTTTTCAAGCAACTCGGGGGTCATGGTTTCTACGTTGGGCAAGACCATCAGACTGTATGACGTCCCCTGATCAAAAGAGATTCTGCCGTCTTTCACCTCAGCGCGTTGCATGAGGATGCGTGGGCTGACCGCGTCAAATCCGTAGGAATGTTTATCCCTGCTGTCATCCAAAGCGCCTTCGGGAGCGAGGAAAATGCTAGGTGCCCCTTCAGGGGTGAGGTAGAGCACGTCCGATACACTCACGCCCTGGCGCAGGATCTGCCCGCAGCGGGCAACATACTCGTGGTAGGAGCCCACCATAGGCCAGAAAGTCTGATTACGATGCCAGTGAATGCCATGAGCGCCCATCGTCATACCGGGCCGTGGACTTTCTTGGCCCAGCGGTTGATGCTGGAAGGTGTGAAAAATAAACTCGTTGATGCCCATGGCGAAGGCCCAGTTGGACTGGTTCTTCATGTCGCCGGGACTGACGCCAAAGACGCCGCCTCCCGAGGTAAAGGCTTCGGCACGGACGATCGGTTTGCCCATGGTGTGCGCTGCTGAAACCGCCTCGACACAGCTGTAGACGGTATCAACATGATTGTTGATCCAGAACTCACAGGAGGGAATATCGGCCATGGAGAGAATATCCAGATCCCCAGCTGGGTTCATGTCATAGCCCTGACTAGTATAATAGAAGCCGTTCTTGTGTGCGGTATCCTTGATGGTCTGCACATACTGATCCAGTAGCAACTCCTGAGCGACTCTGCGCATATCGTAGAGAAAGCGCTCGGTCTGTTTACGCGAACCGACAATCAGCCCGTGATACGCAGGATAAAAAGGCTGCGGATCATACCCACACTGCTTCTGGAATGCTTCACGAAATGCCTTAGTCCAGTTCTGCGAGCTCATCTCCCAGCTGTCCAGGTGCAGTGCGGTCCAGCCACGATTCGGGCGGCGTTTGCCGATCTTATCTATCAGCTTTTGATGGAAATTCTCAAAATGAAATTCAAAGGCCTTGGCGTCGAACTTATCGACCTCAAAGCCATGCCCGGCCGCGGGAGCCGGACGAGTGGTCTGCCCCGTGCTGCGTGCCGCAAAGCGCATCACCGTCCAGTTGCCGGGAGGAACCTGCCAGTCCAGACTGCCGTCGGGTCGCATCTTACCCGTTAGATTAATCATGGTCTCCGGTTGAATCACAGAGGCTGCAGCTGGCTCGGGATACTCGGCGGTTGACGGCACCTGCCTGAGAACATGTTTCATGATCGAATAAGGATCCGTTTTTTGCAACGCTTTGACATCCAGCCTGTCCGGTGCCGGTGTCGGTGCCGGAGTTGGGAAGGCAAGGACAGCCACGTCGGCATACCATTGCTCGCGAAGCTTGCTCAGATTACCGGAAAGGCCAGCAAATCTCGACGGTTTAAGCGGTTTGGGAATGGGCAGTTTTACCTGAGCGGGCCCAGGTGTATTGATCTGTATGGAACTGGCGCACAAGTGCTGCATCGACTGCTCGGGCTTGACCCATGGTCCGCCGGAACCTGCCCACCCTGGCCCTGTGCCAAGGATGATCTCGATACCCAGTTTATCTGCATGCTTAGCCGCATTGGCAAAGTTATCCTGCCATGTTTCGCTCATGAAATTCACAGGCCCGCGGGGCACCCCGATGTTGACCTCAAGAAATAGCGCCTTGCGCAGTCCAGCTTCGTGCATGGACTCCAGATCCACCTCCATCATCTCCCGGTCCATGTTGCCATCCATGAAATACCAGTAGACGCCCGGCCGTGCGGTGTCGGGTGGGGATGTGAAGTTGGATTTTAGATCTTCGGCAGTTGCGGACGAAACCGCGAGGGTAAGGGCGAGGGTGGCGTTCTTTAATACGGCGAATGTTTTCATGAGAGTATAGACGATTTTGTTGCTGTGATGATGGTGAGCGAGAGAGGGAGGGACGAACTTCATACGAACCAAAAACTCGGGATGGAGTTTATCCCCATTAAGTTCTGCGTCACCCCAGAGCGTAGGAAAACCCTGTCCGGTGCCCCGCTTACTGTGCCGTGTTTCATCTGGATGGTCGTTTTGTCAGAGCAGAAAAAGCGCCCCGCTCCACGTGGTGGCAAACGGAGCGCATTGAGGTTTTTGTAAGTGGATTACTTACGGCGGCGCAGGATCAGCGCGAGACCACCCAGGCCGAGAAGTGCGGTGGTGGAGGGCTCGGGGACCGCGATGGAGAGGGAGATGTTGTCGATACCAACCTGCAAATTGCTCGGGGTGGTGCTAGTGAACAGAAGTCGGATTTCCTGACCGACTTCGCCGCCGCCGCTCGTGGAGAACGTGACGCTGCGGTTTGCAATGTCGCTGAAGGTGGTGCCGGTAACGGCATCAAAATTCTCGGTCGCCAACACCGTGCCGCCCACGGTCTGGATCTGCGCCGTGACTCCGATCGTGCCAGCTCCTTGGTCATTACGCTGAAATTGGTCGAAGCTGAAGCTGTAATCCGTGTTGTCAGCGAAGTTGATACCGAGGTCGGCCGACAATGTGGTATTGAAGATTATGCCAAAGGCATCGTCAATTTCACTCAGATGGGAGCCATAGGTGCCAGCGTGCAACTCGTTGACGTTCCCCCCAGTGAAAAGAGTGCTTTTCCAACCAGCGAAAGTGTTAAACGTCGGAGAACCGTCAGCAACCTCGCTGGTTTCGAAGTCTTCCATGTAGATAATCACAGCTGCCTGAGCCGAAGTGGCGAGGGCGAGGGTTCCCATCGCTGCGGCGAGGGCCATGGTTGTTTTTATTTTTTTTCTTGTTTTCATATTTGTTAGTATGGGTTGTTGATTTTTCTAAAATCGCTTCGCAACATACGTCCTCATTGAGGACACGAGTAAATTCTTCACCAGATACCCCGACAAATCAAAAGCATTAGACGCCTATTTTGCGGCAGTTAACATTTCATCTCGAACTATCTTAACGGCTCAATCTATTGGTGTTACAATAGATTAAGACGAATTATCACTCTGGAAATAATTAATGAAGAGAGGTATTGCGACTTGACTTCGTTGGCCAGAACAACGCATCGTCAGCATCGGTGACCCTAAAACGATTACACGATGAACCCACAAAACGAACATCACTATCTCCCCGTGAACGACAAAGCCGTGGAGTGGGGGTTCTACCTGACGTCAGCAGGGCGCGTGCTTGATGCCGTTGCCCCGGATCTACCCTACGGGGTGCATCCGGACATGTATATGTTCGACCAAGATCCCGCGCCGAGAGATTCGGCAACCCTCAAATCACCACGGGAGAGTGGACGGATCCTACCCGAGTTCCAGGTGGCTTACATCACCGATACCCGTGCCGTTTTTGAGTCGGACGAGACCGGGGTGGTCGAGTTTGACGGTCCGACCTTGCTGTTTCTGTTCCCCGGTGTCTGGCACCGTTACCGATCGGTGGGCAGGGACAAAAAATGGCTGACGGCACGCTGGCTCGGTTTCAATGGAGATCTCGCCTACCGCCTGATGGAACAACAATTCATCACCCCGGAAACCGCAGTCCGTCCGGCGGCAAGGCCACGGCGACTGGCGGCCGGGTCGCCTCCAACCCAAGCGCAGACCCCACTCTTCTCTCCATGCACGCCATGGAGTTGCTGGCAAGCAGCATCGAGTCCGCGCACGATGGGAAAGATGGGAAAGATGGGTTGGTGGCACAGGTGCTTGACCTTATCTGGACCGGCAGTCACCGGGGGTTGACGATGGAGCAGTTATGCGCGTCGGTAGGGGCTGACCGGCGCACGGTCGAGCTTTCATGGGGTGATAAGGGGGTTGCTGTTTGATTTCATCTATTGAAGAGTTTGCAAGCATAGCTTGATCAAAAAAATGAAACCCTTCGGGCAGGAAAGTAAACCTGCGTATAGCTACGTTCCATTTCTGATAGAGATACTTATCTCTATCAGAAATGCGCCTCGCTCTACTTGTTTTACTTTCCTGCCTCAACATCGCTAGTTGCCGGAGGTAGCCTGTAAAACAAAAAATGACACCCGCGAATCGCACGTATTAAATATTAATGAGAAATCTTGTGTTCTATGTGATAATGCGCTAGGCTACTTAAATTTTACGCTTTCGTATTAATAGAAGTAATGGAGCGGTCAACGCTAGTAAAATGAATGATGAAGGCTCGGGAACCGGTCTAGTCTGTTGAAACGTCCAATTTTGTATTGAGTCAAAATTAAGAGGCGCAGGAGCCCCGTTCACTATCTGTAAGGTAGAATCAAAGCCGAAATAAACATTATATTCTAAGAGTTCACCTTGGCTAAGATATTCGACATGCGGTGTTACTACATAGTTTGGACCACCTTCAATTAAAACTGCTGTGTTATCTAAAGGATCTACATTAAAATTAATTCCGTCAAGCGAGGTGTAACGCAAGATCTGATGAAGATCAGCAGAGTTTGCTAACAAAACATATTGATTCCTATTGATTAGATTACCTCCTTCAGACATAGGGTTTATTATGCTTATATCTAGGTTACTAATAGCAGATGGAGTAGTTACCAATGATCGCGGGGTCAATTCTGTAATGCCATCAAGCGCTAGCTCCTGCCGATACAAGGGAATACCTGCTGAGCCCCCATGATAATAGACAAAGATTTTATTACCCTCAACGACAGCTGTGGGGCTCCATACCCCACCTGGGGCTTGTAATGTAAATCCAAAATCAGTCCAAGTGCCTCCATTGTCAGTGCTTTTTGCAAAGCCTACGACATGTCTTGTGAAATCCATGTTTCCTGCTGGATTTCCTGTATAATACATATATAGTTCTGAACTATTAGGAACTTGAACAACGGTCGGATCGTTGATTTGGTAACCTGCTATTTCACCATCTACATACCCACTGTTTGTCCAACGTATTGCAGTGGGGGTAGTCCATTGACCTCCATTGTAATCACTGATGTAGATCTGGTCTCTCCCGGCAGCTGCGATACTATTAGTGAGCCAACCTCCGGTTAACATTCTTTTTCTTCCCGCTATTTCGAATATTTCAGGAGAGTAAACGTTGTTTTCAAAAACAAGGGATGTTTGAGTGTTAGTCAACACAGCTGCCTGAGCCGAAGTGGCGAGGGCGAGGGTTCCCATCGCTGCGGCGAGGGACATGGTTGTTTTTATTTGTTTTCTTGTTTTCATATTTGTTAATATGGGTTGTTGATGTTTCAAAAATCGCTTCGCAACATGCGTCCTCATTGAGGACACGAGTAAATTCTTCACCTGATACCCCGACAAATCAAAAGCATTAGACGCCTATTTTGCGGCA
>ENA-UZWU01019862-UZWU01019862.1-metagenome-genome-assembly--contig:-Day-4--1m-contig-19862_pt1 | contig 12388 bp, 7 predicted proteins | sample MGYA00260345_ERZ794905 | MGnify/ENA metagenome assembly ERZ794905
GATGATGACTTTCCAAGTTCAAACATGTCTCCAAGAAATAGAAATTTATTTTTAACCTCTAATTGTTTAAAATTATTAAGAGCAGCTAACATACTTGTTGGGTTAGCATTGTATGCATCCATTATAATTTCATTAGACTTTAACTGCTTTATTTCGGACCGATTATTGTTAGGTTTGTAAGTTTCAATAGACTGTTTTATATCATTTTTTGATACATTAAAATACTTTCCGATAGCTGCTGCAACAGCAATATTACTGTAGTTGTAACTACCTATTAATTGACTTTTAATTACAACATCTTCATATGAAAGATAAACAAATGGATTCGCGCTTATAAATGTTAGAGTACAATTATTATCTCTACCAGAACCAAATGTTGATAGTTTTTTATAGTTACCTATTTGTTTGACTTGCGTTTTGTCATCTTTATTTATAAAAATAGTTTTTTTATGCGCTTTTAAATAATCATATAGTTCTGATTTTCCTTTAATCACACCAGCAATCCCTTTAAAACCCTCAAGATGTGCTTTTCCGAAATTAGTAATAAGCCCAAAATCAGGTTCTGCTATTGCAGACAAAAATTCAATTTCTTTTTGGTGATTTGCACCCATTTCGACAATCCCAAAATCCAAATCTTCTGTAAAGCTTAATAATGTCAATGGTACGCCTATATGATTATTAAGGTTACCTTTTGTAGCTTTTACTTTATAGTCTGAAGAAAGTACATTATAAATTAATTCTTTAGTAGTTGTCTTACCATTACTTCCTGTTAATCCAATAATTGGATAAGTCAATTGTTTACGATGGTGATTTGCTAATTTTTGAAGTGCCTCAAGAGTATTTTTAACTAAAATAAATTTATCAGATAAACTTTTAATAGATGTGTCATCAATAATACAATAACTTGCACCATTATCTAATGCAGTTTTGGCAAATTTATTACCATCAAAGTTTTCACCTTTAAGGGCAAAGTAAATATCGTTTTTTTTAAGTTTACGTGTATCTGTACAGATAGACTGGTTTCCCAAAAATATATTGTATAAAGTTTTCAAATTCATATTATAAAAATAAAAAAGTCCTAACAATTGTTAGGACTTTAATTTATAATTTAAGTAACTAAATTAGTTACGCTTCTTTTTGTTAGACTTAGATTTTGATCCAACTCTAGAAACAGCACATCTAAAACCGATATAATCTGTAGCCATATCCTGAGGAAAGAATCTGCGTTGTGCAGGATCAATCCAGTAAGTTCTATCCTTCCATGAACCTCCTTTGAATACACGAGCTTCATCATTAATTAGTGATGTTCTTCTTGAAGATTTATCATATTCTTTAAGCATATTTCCACTAGCAGAATCTTTATCTATAGAATGCTTTGGTGAGTTATATACTTTTCGAGTATCAAACTCTCCTTCAATACCATCTTCAAAATTATCACGATAGAATCTTGATGATTTTTGATCACCATCTCTAAAGTTTCTGTTATCGCTTTTATCAAAATTAGTTCTTAAATATGTTTCTTGATCATCAACTGGTTTTTGAGATATTTCTCCAGGTAGAGCTCTAGCAACAATTTTACCATTACTTAGGGTATCATATACTGTTTTTTTAACAATCTTTACACTACCGTCGTCATTAATTTCATTTTTATAATAAGTGTTTCCTCTGTAGTAGTTAAAGTCATTAAATTCATCATCAACTATAGGTCTGTAAACATCAGCAACCCATTCAGCAACATTACCTGCCATATCATATAATCCATGATCATTAGGCTCGTAATACTTCACCTCTTGAGTGATGTCGGCACCATCATCAGACCATCCTGCTATTCCGCCATAGTCACCTTTACTTTGCTTAAAGTTAGCTAACTGATCACCACGTTGTGCACGACTACCAGAACGCGTATACTGTCCATCCCAAGGATATTTTTTTCTTCCTCTGTAAATGTTATAGCTCCTTAGTTCACTCATTCCAAGCGCAGCGTATTCCCACTCTACTTCTGTTGGTAACCTGTATTTAGGACCAATGATACCAGATTCTCTTTTGGCATATACGTTTATAGTATCACCTTTGGTATTAACTTGAACACGCCTTCTGGATTTTATTGGATTTATTATAGAATCGTTACCACCATATGTTTTTGTAGGTGCATTTATGTAAGTGTCTGTGCTGAAAGTACTACCTGCTTCGGCAGTGTACTGAGAATCTCTTTCGAGATACCCCGCTTTCTGTAATGACATTTCTGCTACTCTATCAGATCTCCAGCTTGCATATTCTACAGCCTGAATCCAGCTTACACCTACTACTGGGTAATTACCGAATGCTGGATTACGTAAATAGTTGTTTACCATCATTTCAGTGTAGCCCAATCTATTTCTCCATACTAATGTATCTGGCAAAGCTCCTTTATAAATATTAGCGTAATTTGGGTCGCTAGGTGGATAAACAGTCTTTAGATAATCTAAATACATTAAATAGTTTACATTGGTAACCTCAGATTCGTCCATGTAATAAGATTGAACATGCTGTTGAGTTGGAGTATTATTCCAATCATGCATAGGATCATCTTGTACTTTACCCATAGTAAAAGTACCACCTTCTATAAATACAGTGCCAGGGGGAGTTTCTTGTTCTTTAAACTGGGTGTTGTACTGAAATCCACCTTGCTTGTCATTTATAGCCCATCCAGTAGCACTATCAACGTTACTGGAATTTGAAGAGCGTTTACAACTATAAGCAGTAACTATCAGGGCTGCGGCTGCTAATAATTTAAAATTTATGACGTTTCTCATAACTATTGATTAAGTAAGTTCTTTTAAATTGACGTGCAATATAGCAATTAAAGATAAACAAACAACATTTTTAATCGATAAAGTGCAAAAAATAATGCATTTCATCCTGTTTTTCATTCATTACAACGGATTTTTTATCGATTTTACTACTAAATTCACTTATCAATAACGAGTACTAAAATAAATTATTGTTGTACTTTTGAAATAAAAATTGTGACCTCATAATAAGGTATAAACTTGTACGTTTATTTAAAATGAAAAAGAGCTTTACTACTATTTATATACTAATCTGTTTTTTTTCGTATGCTCAGCAAAAACAATTTTCTATTAATTGGAATGGGTATCAAAACCTAGAGGCTGGTTATGCAAAAGTTGTAGTACCTTCCTTTGAGCCTAATCACTTTAGCTACTCTTTTGATAGAGGTTTAGTCTATTTTGCAGAATGGTCAGAAAATGGACTAATAAATGAATCCTCAGTAACTTTAGGCAATGTAATATATAACCCAATTTCAAAATCTGAGTTAAAAGATTTAAACATAGCGTCAATTGCTTCTGAAGCAAAAGTGAAACTGATTAACGTTAATGCTAGAGGTAAGCGTTCTGTTTATTTTGAAATAAACCCTATCATTAAAGATGGTAATTCGTTCAAAAAAATTAAAAGTTTTACAATTAATTATAATTTAGGTGCTGAAAACCGTATTTCAAATAACTCTTCTTTTTCTTCCATAAGTAATTCTGTTTTAGCTTCAGGTGAATGGTATAGATTCTATGTAGATACTACTGGTGTTCACAGGTTATCAAAGAATTTTTTAGGTCAGTTAGGTGTAAATGTAAATTCAGTCGACCCAAGAAGTATAAAAATCTATGGAAATGGTGGTGATATGTTGCCCTATCTAAATTCAGAACCTAGTCTTATTGACCCGTCAGAAAATGCAATTCAATTTATTGGTGAGGAAGATGGTCGTTTTGATAACGAGGATTACATTCTACTTTATGCAAATGGTCCACAGGGATTCAATCAAGAGCAAAATACCAATATCAATTTATATACGGATAAGACCTACTATTATGTGAATATTAGCTCTGGAAATGGTAAACGTCTTTCTGAAATTAGTCAAACAGACCAACCAGCAGATCTTACAATAGATACTTTTCAGGATAATGATTTTTATGAAGTAGATGAATTTAATTTAGTAAAATTAGGTAGACGATGGTTTGGAGATAAGTTCGATATCGAAACGCAACGCTCTTATAATTTTGAAATACCAAATCTAGACACTTCTTTACCTGTAGATGTTACACTTTTATTTGGTTCTGTTTCAGAATTACCAAGTTCAATGGGTGTTACGCTAAATGGTGATGCTTCCACAATAAATTTACCTCCAATTAACCCAGATGGTTTTACCTATGGAGCAGGTGCCTTTTTTTTCAGAGAGGTTAATGTTACCGGAGAAACACTTGATATAGATTTAGAGTACGATAACGGAGGAAATCCTGTGGCTTCGGCATACTTAGACTATATTTCGGTTCAAGCTACACGACAATTACAGTATGTAGATAAGCAATTATTCTTTCAAAATAATTCGGTTGCTTCTAGTTCAGGAATTGTACAATATAATCTGAGTAATGCTTCAGATGTTGAACAGATTTGGGATATTACAGACATACACAATGTACAGTTTGTACAAAATGAAAATCAATCTTCAGAATTTAGTTTAAAAACAAATGCTGGAGAAGTTAGAAATTATGTAGCTTTTTCTGGTTCAGATTTTCTAAATCCAAAGCGTGAGGCCAATAGTCAATTATTTAATCAAAATTTAAAAGGAACCATATTAACTGATAACCAAGGTCAGTTTCAAGATGTAGATTATCTCTTAATTACACCACAAGTATTCTTAGACCAAGCAGAACGTCTTGCAGATATTAATAGACTTCAAAGTAATCTAGTAGTAAAGGTAGTAACACTTCAAGATATATATAATGAATTCAGTACGGGAAATCAAGATATTGCTGCAATACGTAATTTTGTGCGTTATGTCTATAATAATGCAAGCTCCAATGATAACCGAGTAAAATATATTGGTCTTTTTGGAGATGCATCTTACGATTATAAAGACAGATTAAATAACAATACTAATTTTGTACCATCTTGGTTTTCATTAAACAGTTTTAGCGTAACGAGTTCATTGATTTCAGATGATTTTTATGGTTTAATGGACGATAATGAAGGTACACTGACAACATCGAATAGACTAGACATTGCTATTGGTAGGATGTTAGTAGATAGTCCACAAAGAGCAAAAGAAGTCGTAGATAAAATAGAAGCTTATTATGCACAAGAATCCTACGGTAGCTGGAGAAACAATATACTCTTAGTATCCGATGATGTAGATGAAGCTTTTGAAAGAGTCTTACAACAAAGTACTGATGATGTTGCTACTGATGTAAGAGCAGAAAAACCTTTTTTAAATTCTATTAAAGTACATTCAGATTCTTTTCAACAGCAATCTTCATCAGGTGGGGATAGATATCCAGATGTAAATAATGCCTTTAGAGAAGCAATAGATGTAGGTGTTTTATTAGTTAATTATTTTGGACATGGTGGTGAGTTAGGCCTAGCAGAAGAACGTATTTTTGACATCAACGATTCTCAGAATTTAAATAATAATTGCCGATTCAATTGTTTTGTTACTGTAACCTGTGAGTATACTAAATATGACAATCCAGACCTACAAACGGCAGGCGAGTATACGTATTGGAATACTAATGGAGGTGCTATAGGACTTATTACAACAACACGTCAAATTTTTGTTACTGTTGGTACAAATTATAACCAAGTTTTAGAGGACTATTTATTTGCTTATGGTTCAAACGAATATCCGACTATGGCAGAAGCGTTACGCCTTACAAAATTAGATCCAATCATTGCTGGTAGTGCTCAGAAAAGACTAGTTCATTTTATTGGTGATCCAGCTATGAAATTAGCCATACCAAGAGCTAGTATTCGCCTAACTCATATTAATGACACACCAATTACAGAAACTACAGACGTACTTGAAGCCTTAGGAAAAGTAAAAATGTCTGGTGAAGTCGTAGATGTTAATGGTAACCTTTTAAGTAATTATAATGGTGTCTTAACAGCCACAGTTTTTGATAAAGATATAGAGCGAAGTACTTTGGCAAATGATAATATCTCGGATTCAAACGGTTTAATAGTACTTGATTTTACAACATTGGGAGAAATCTTATTCAAAGGTCAAGCTTCAGTAAGTAATGGACTATTCGATTTTAATTTTGTAGTACCAAGAGATATCGGTATACCAGTTGGACAAGGAAAAGTAAGTTTTTATGCAAAACGAAATAACGTTTTAGAAGACCAAACAGGTTATAGTTTTGACATACAAGTAGGCGGAATTAATGAAAATGCAGAGGAAGATAATATCGGTCCAGTTATAAATTTATTTATGAATGACGAGAACTTTGTTTCTGGAGGCATAACAAACGAGTCTCCAACCTTATTAGCAAAACTAGAAGATGATAATGGCATAAATACTGCGAGTGGTATTGGTCATGATATTACTGCGATTTTAGACGGTGATGAAACTAATCCTTTTGTTTTAAATGATTATTATGAAGCTAGCTTAGACGATTTCACAAACGGTACTGTTACTTTTGCTTTCAGAGATTTAGAAGCAGGAATACATACATTGACACTAAAAGCTTGGGATGTTTACAATAATTCTTCTACTTCAGAAATACAATTTGAGGTCTTTAACAATAATGAAGAATTAGTTATTGATAATGTATTGAACTATCCTAATCCATTTGTGGATTATACAGAGTTTTGGTTTAACCATAATAGTAGTGATGTTCTAGATATTTCTGTTCAGATATTTACCGTATCGGGTAAATTAGTAAAAACATTGAATGGTCAGACCAATACTTCAGGAAAGTCGACAAGTACGTTATCTAGAGATATTGTATGGAACGGATTAGATGATTTTGGTGATAAAATAGGAAAAGGTGTCTACATCTATAAACTAAAAGTCAAATCTCAACGTTTAAATAAACAGATTGAAAAAATAGAAAAACTTGTAATCCTGTAATAATAAATTATATTTGTTAACACTCTAAACTATAATTTATAGTTAAAAACATAACCATTTAGAATGAAGAAAATCTTAACTTTAACAATAGCAATTACATTAGTAAATGTTTCATTTGGGCAAAACACAGTTGTTTTTCCTGACCAGTTATCTGTAATTACTACAGGTATTCCTTTTATGCTTGTAGCACCTGATGCGAGGTCTGCAGCCTTAGGAGATATGGGTGTTGCAACATCAGTTGATGGGTTTTCACAACAATACAATCCTGCTAAATATGCTTTCTCTGAAACTAAATCTGGCGTAGGTGTCAGTTTTACGCCTTATCTAACGCGTTTAGTCAATGATATATCCATTAGTTATGCCACCTATTTTAACAGGTTAAGTGATTTTAGTGCGGTATCGGCAAGTGTCAAGTATTTTAGTTTAGGCGAAATTGTGTTAACACAAGATGCAACTAGCCCCGGAACACCAGTAAAACCTAATGAATATGCTATAGATGTTGCTTATTCTTTAAAACTTAATGACCAGTTTGCAATGGCAGTTGGTCTAAGATATTTTAGGTCAGCTTTACGTATTGGCCAAGTAGATCCTAACGCAAATCCTGGAAGTTCTTTTGGAGCAGATATTACAGGGTATTATCAAAGTGAAGAAAACGCATATGATAGTTTTAATGGCCGTTGGAGAGCTGGTTTTGCGATTCAGAATTTAGGTCCAAAATTTAGCTATGATGATGGTGGGCAAGATGTTTTTCAACCAACTAACTTAAGGTTAGGTGGAGGATTTGATTTTATTTTTGATCAAAATAGTAAGCTAGCTGTAACTGCTGAGGTTGCTAAACTTCTAGTGCCAACACCCCCTGAATTAGGGTTTGTAGATACTGATGATGATGGACAGCAAGACAGTGATGAGCCTACTATAATAACAGCAGGGCAGAGTAATGATGTAAGCTTCTTGTCAGGTATTTTTCAGTCATTTGGTGATGCTCCAGGTAGTTTTAGTGAAGAGATAAAAGAGTTTACTTATTCTTTAGGCGCTGAGTATACTTATAATAACTCATTTGCCCTAAGAGCAGGATATTTTAACGAAGCGGAAGAGAAAGGTGCTAGACGATTTTTCGCGCTAGGTGCAGGTTTCAAATACACCACAATCAATTTAGACCTATCGTATCTGTTTTCAGCATCAAGGGTACAAAGTCCATTAGAAAATACATTACGTTTTTCGCTAACATTCAATTTTGGCGATGGTTCTTATACAGAATATTAAAATTGAGAATTATAAATCAAATACATTAAACTATTGCCTTAAAGCAATAGTTTTTTTGTCTAAAGACATCTCATATGAAAGAGGTAAAAATTGAAACAACATTACAAGTATATGATTCAATAAGTAATCTTCCAGAAGATCTACAGCAACTCATGAATTCTGCTATAGATGCTCGTAACAATGCCTATTCACCGTATTCTAAGTTTGATGTTGGTGCAGCTGTCTTACTTGATAATGGCAAAGTAATTTCTGGTAGTAATCAGGAAAACGCTTCCTATCCTTCGGGTTTGTGTGCAGAACGAACGGCAATCTATTATGCAGGAGCAACATATCCAAAAGCTAAGATGCTTAAAATGGCACTGACAGCCTCTTCTCAAAACCAGCAGACTTTAAAGCCAATTCCACCTTGTGGTGCGTGCAGACAAGCTATTGCAGAATATGAAATTAAACAGGATAATCCTATAGAAATTTATTTTATGGGAGTAAAAGGTAAGGTTGTAAAATCTAAATCTTTAGCTAATTTATTGCCTCTGGTTTTCGAAAGTTCTGTACTGTAACGTTTTCGTTATTTAATTAACGAAATAACCTATAATTTTTACAGAATTGTGTTTCTTCGTTAAGACTGAAAATATTATTTTTGTTATTCTGCTTTTCAAAAATGGGCAGATTCATTTTCATATAAAAGATAGATGGAAAAAGTAACTAAAGAAGTTTACCTTAAATGGTACGAAGACATGTTATTCTGGCGAAAGTTTGAAGATAAACTAGCAGCAGTATACATTCAGCAAAAAGTAAGAGGTTTTCTTCATTTATATAATGGCCAAGAAGCAGTATTAGCAGGTGCTCTGCACGCTATGGATTTAACCAAAGATAAGATGATAACAGCATACCGTAATCATGTGCAACCAATTGGTATGGGTGTAGATCCAAAACGTGTTATGGCAGAATTATACGGTAAAGCAACGGGTACTTCAAAAGGACTTGGTGGTTCGATGCATATTTTCTCAAAAGAACATCGTTTTTATGGAGGCCACGGAATTGTTGGTGGACAAATTCCTTTAGGAGCTGGTATAGCATTTGGCGATAAGTACCATGATGTAAATGGTGTGACGATTTGTTGTTTTGGTGATGGTGCTGCACGTCAAGGTTCACTTCATGAGACATTTAATTTAGCGATGCTGTGGAATTTGCCTGTAGTATTTGTATGTGAGAACAACGGTTATGCAATGGGAACCTCTGTAGAGCGTACAGCAAATCATACAGATATTTGGAAATTAGGCTTAGGCTATGAAATGCCCTGTGGACCAGTAGACGGAATGAATCCTATTAAGGTTGCTGAAGCTTTTGACGAAGCTATTTCGAGAGCAAGAAATGGTGGTGGACCAACATTTTTAGAAGTAAAAACTTACCGTTACAGAGGACATTCCATGTCTGATGCTCAACATTACAGAACAAAAGATGAGGTTAATGAATACAAGAAAATTGACCCTATTACACAGGTAAAAGATATTATTCTAGAGAAGAAGTATGCTACTGAAGATGACATTAAAGCTATCGATAAGCGTGTTAAGGATTTGGTTAAAGAATGTGAAAAATTCGCTGAAGAATCACCATATCCAGACAAGAATGTAATGTACGATGCTGTATACGAGCAAGAAGACTATCCATTTATTGACCATAAAATCAAGTAAGCTATGGCAGAAGTAATAAATATGCCGCGATTGAGCGATACCATGGAAGAAGGTACTGTTGCATCTTGGCTTAAAAAAGTAGGTGATAAAGTTGAAGAGGGCGATATTTTAGCTGAAATCGAAACTGATAAAGCTACAATGGAATTCGAATCGTTTAATGAAGGCACTTTATTACACATCGGAATTGCTGAGGGAGAAACAGCTAAAGTGGATACACTTTTGGCAATTATAGGTGATGAAGGAGAGGATATTTCTGGTTTAATACACGGAAGTACTCAAATTGAAAAATCTGATGCTATATCTGAAGGTGAGGTTACTGAAGCCAATATATCAGAGGCTGATTTTGATGAATCTTCAAGCGAACTACCAGAAGGTGTTATTGTAATAACTATGCCAAGACTCAGTGACACGATGGAAGAAGGTACAGTAGCGTCATGGTTAAAGAATGTTGGTGACGAAATAGAAGAAGGTGATATTTTAGCAGAAATTGAAACTGATAAAGCCACAATGGAATTTGAATCTTTCAATTCAGGTACATTATTACATGTAGGTTTACAATTAGGAGATTCTGCAAAAGTAGATGAGNNCCGCGGGCACTGATGTTTCAGCCGTGGCTAATAACTTTAAAATGGGTGCTCTTGCAAAAGAAGAAGCTCCTAAAGCCGATAAGAAAGTTGAAGCACCAAAAACAGAAACTAAAAAAGAAGCTGTTACTGTAAATACAGTCAATACAGTTTCAAGCGAACGTATTTTTGCCTCCCCATTAGCTAAAAAAATGGCAGAAGAAAAGGGCATTAATTTAAATCAAGTTAACGGTTCTGGCGAAAATGGTAGAATTGTAAAACGAGATATTGAAAACTTTACACCTGCAGCTGTATCAAGTTCTTCAGCTCCGGTTGTAAAATTTGTACCAACAGGCCAAGAAGATTTTGATGAGGTTTCAAATAGCAACATGCGTAAAGCAATTGCAAAGAATTTAGCAAAATCTAAATTTACAGCACCACATTATTACTTGAATGTCGAGTTTGATATGGATAACGCTATAGCATTCCGGACACAATACAACTCTATACCAGATACAAAAATTTCATTCAACGATATGATTGTTAAGGCCTGTGCATTGGCATTGCGTCAACATCCTCAAGTCAATTCTCAATGGTTTGATGATAAAATGCGTATGAATAATCATGTCCATATTGGTGTTGCAGTCGCTGTACCAGACGGATTAGTTGTACCAGTAGTGCGATTTGCTAACGAGCAAAGTTTACCTCAAATAGGAGCAGCAGTCAAAGATTATGCTGGTCGCGCAAGAAATAAGAAATTAACCTTGGACGAAATGGAAGGCAGTACATTTACGATTTCTAACTTAGGAATGTTTGGTATTGAGAGTTTTACATCTATAATTAACCAACCTAATTCAGCAATATTATCTGTAGGTGCTATTGTTGAAAAACCAGTTGTGAAAAATGGTGAGGTTGTTGCAGGTAATACAATGAAGTTAACTTTAGCTTGTGATCACAGAACTGTAGACGGTGCGACAGGAGCACAGTTTCTTCAAACACTAAAAGGATATATCGAGAATCCTGTTACGATGTTAATTTGATCTAATATCAAGTTTATATAATATTTAAAACCTGATTTGAATTTATTTCGAGTCAGGTTTTTTATCTTTAAACATAAAATTTATTTCAATGAAAAAAATAATTGTTCTATCATTTATATTGGCAACAGCATTTAGCTGCAAAGGAAAAAAACAAGAAAGAGAAAGTATTACCATCACAACCGAAGAGGTTGCTGATATAGTTCATTATTTAGCTTCAGATGAATTAAAAGGTCGAAATACAGGTACAGATGGCATTGATAAAGCAGCAGCTTACATAGAGAAACAATTAAAATCTTATGGTGTAAATCCATATTTTGACATGTTTTTAGATGAATTTAAATTTAAGGCTAGAGCAGAGGATAGTATAAAAGGATACAATATTGTTGGTTATATTGAAGGTAATGATGAAAAACTTAAGAAAGAGTTTATTGTTATCGGTGCACATTACGATCATATAGGTTTTGGTAAGCCAGTTGAAAATGATTCGATAGCAAATGGTGCAAATGATAATGCCACTGGAACATCAGCTGTGATGACAATTGCTGAATATTTTGCTACAAAAAAGAGTAACAAGAGAAGCGTGATTTTTGCATTATTTTCAGCAGAGGAAATGGGACTTCGCGGTTCAGATCATTTTGCAAAAAGACTTAAATCTCAAAATATTGATTTGTACACTATGATAAACTTTGAAATGCTTGGTGTGCCTTTTAAAGAAAGAGATTATGAAGTATTTTTAACTGGTTTTGATAAGTCAAACTTTGCTTCAAAGTTTAATGAATATCAAGGGTCTAATATTATTGGCTTCTCTGAAGTTTCAAAACAATACAATTTATTTAAACGTTCAGATAATTATGCTTTTTTTCAGGAGTTTAATGTGCCAAGTCATACGATTTCATCATGTGATTTGACCAACTTTGACCATTACCATAAAGT
>ENA-UZWU01007132-UZWU01007132.1-metagenome-genome-assembly--contig:-Day-4--1m-contig-7132_pt1 | contig 12362 bp, 11 predicted proteins | sample MGYA00260345_ERZ794905 | MGnify/ENA metagenome assembly ERZ794905
GCAGAATTTACAGATTCGCTAATGTACAACGTGGCACCCGCTATGAGCTTTTGGGGAGGCTTTTATCAAAATACGATTTATCGCTTTCGGCCGAACGGGCTAGACCCTGAGAGCTCTATCATGGATATCGTAATCCTGAGGCCGGTACCTAAAGACGGACCGCGTCCAGAGCCAGTCCCGACGATGCACCTCGACTTTGATGAACCTGTGACCTTAGCGGGCGAGACCATGGGGGAAGGCCTTGCAGTAGTCTTTGAACAGGACGCTATCAATCTACCCTGGGTTCAAAAGGGCTTACGAGCCAGCAGAACAGGCACCGTGGAGTTCACTAACTATCAGGAACAGCGCCTACGCTTGCACCATCGGCTGATAGATCGACTCATAGCAGAAGGAGAAGCCGCACAATGAAATCCGTACTCAAAACCGCGGCGATGCTGTTATTGACCTGCTCCGCTTTAGAACCCTACCTAGCGATCGCCGAGGTCGCGGAATCTTATAAATGCAAAATGAACAATGGGGTGACGCGAGCCCAAATTGTCGAAATGGGCGATTTGTATCTCAAAGTAGGCGAAGCCAAAAACTACACTGATTTTCATTTGAGCATTTTATTTCCCATGTACAGCGATGACATGTCCGTGGGGACGTTTTACTGGAACGGTACATCACCCAGCATGGCCACCCTAGAGGAGGCCATTACTATCTGGGAGAGTGAAGACAATTCAGCAGCACAGGCACTGTGGGTGAAATACGTCGAGGACTGCGAGAGCGCCAGCCTTTATAGCTCTGTTTCGGTCAACTAGAGGCCCTACCCCCCCCTCCTGCACAATGCACCGGAGAATGACGATGCTCAGCCCAGAAAACTACCACTCCATGATGATCGAAAAGCGCGACAATGGCGTCGCCATCGTGACACTGAATCGACCCAAAAAACTGAACGCTGTCGACAGCATCATGCACACTGAGCTCACCCGCTTCAGCACTGATTATGCGAATGACGATAGCCTGAGAGCCTTAGTAATAACGGGCGCCGGTCGAGCATTTTGCGCTGGCGGTGACTTCAGCCCTGATGATCAGGTCACCGGGAGCACTGACGGGAAAAAGCTGTGGCGAGAGTCGCGTGACATCGTAGATAACATGCTCTCTTGTGACAAACCGATCATTGCGGCGGTCAATGGCTATGCGCTCGGGCTTGGCGCAACGGTCGCACTCTTGGCAGATGTTGCTGTTGTCGCACCCTCCACCCAATTCGCCGACACCCATGTCAACATGGGCATTGGTGCTGGCGATGGAGGTCAAGTGATATGGCCCTTTCTGATCGGCGTGAATCGGGCCAAGTATTACCTCATGAGTGGCGACAAGATTGGCGGTCAAGACGCCGTCGAAATGGGCCTAGCGAGCTTTATCGTCCCCGAAGACGACCAGTTGTTGCCTCGCGCTATCGAGATCGCAGCCAATCTTGCAGCCGGCGCCCCGCTGGCGGTTGCTGCTTCTAAATTAGCAGTCAATGCCTATCTCCGTTCGATTAGCGCCACGGTCTTTCCACTGGCTGCGAGGGCTCAGGAGGAAACAATGGCGAGCAACGATCATCAAGAGGCGATTGCCGCTTTTCAAGAAAAGCGTACGCCTAACTTTACAGGCAAATAATCATCTGGCGCCGGCCTAGCCAGTGACAGATTTAATAACGAAGCAACGGTCAACTCAGCAGCGAGGAAGTAGTCGATGTCAGGCACTTACAAAAAAATAGTCGCCCACAAGTATTCAAAAAACTTCAGGGAAGCCAGTGAAATTGTTAGCGCAGATATTGTGCAACCGGGTCCCGGCCAACTGCTGATCAAAACGCATTTCGGCGGCGTTAACGCCTCTGACGTGAATATTAGCGGTGGCGTCTATTTTTCAGACGGTAACTTCCCCTTTGATCTAGGTTGTGAATCTGTCGGCGAGGTGGTTGCCATTGGCCCAGATGTGACTCAGTTTGAAGTCGGGGATGCCGTCGCGTCGCCACAAATGGGCAGCGCGTATAGCGAGATGTTATGCCGAGACGTAGACCAATTTATCAAGGTCCCTCAGTGCTCACCCGAATACTTATCGGTATCGGTCGCAGGTCTAACGGCTTCTATTGGACTTTATGAAGCTGGTGACATGAGCTCAGGCGAGACCGTGTTGATCACGGCTGCAGCAGGTGGCGTAGGTAATTGGTGCGTGCAGTTGGCCAAACTCGCTGGCAATCATGTCATTGGCACCTGCAGTACCCCCGAAAAAGCGCAGGAACTCAAAAGCCTCGGCTGCGACAGAGTCGTGGTGTACTCCGAGGAAGATCTGGGTGTTGTTTTGGCCGCAGAGTATCCCGACGGGATCGATTTGATTTTTGAACAAGTGGGCGGCGCAACCTTCGATACCTGCGTGGATCATCTTGCAACGCGCGGGAGAATACTAATTTGCGGTTTCATATCCGAGTATATGGGCGGCACTCAAGAAGTCACCGCGCCACGGATTTACCACAAGCTGCTGTGGAAGTCGGCACAGATCCGAGCTTTTCTCTACAAAGACTGGCCTGACCAGATCGCAGGTCACCTAGAAAGACTCATTGAGCAAGTGGCCAATGGCAGCATTAAACCCTTGTTGGACCCCACCGTCTTTGAGGGCATTGATAGCGCTGCAGAGGCTCTAGATTATCTCCACTCCGGCCGCAATACTGGCAAAGTGGTGGTTCGGTACTGAACTGGCTCCCACAATGGCTCATTCCTGCAAGCACCGCAGCTAATTTGGAGATTGGAAAGCGCTATGTTGAAACAAGTATTGCTCGCCTGGTCACTGATCCTCGTTGGTCTCGCAGTCCCCACCCTCGCTGTCGAGACCAGTAACGGCGTATCCGCCCAAGAAAATACGGGGACCGTGGCAGACCGGCTCGCCATTAGAGAGCTCATTGAATCTTACAACGCCGCAGTCATTGAAAAAGACGCCACAAAGTGGATTGCTAACTGGGTCGAAGACGGCATCTGGAATCTAGGCGGGGGCAATATCGAGGGAAAAGACCGCATTCTCGAATCGTGGCTCACGATCATGGCGCCTTATGAACACGCCTCTGTATTTTCTCAACCAATCTTTATCAAAGTCGCAGGTGATGAGGGCACAGCATACTGGCATACCAATGAACGTCTTAAATTGTATAGCGGCGATGAGATGCTGGCAGTCGGACGTTACAAAGACCGCTACGTGCGCATTAACGGAGTTTGGAAAATAAAACAGCGGGACTACAGCGTGGTATTTACTTCCGCAAGAGCAGCGGCGTCGAGCGAGCACAGCCAGCCCTGACAAGCCTCTCCGCTTACCCGACTCAGGACGAGCTTATTCAGTTGTCCGCATCCCGCAGCAGTAAAAATTGTGCACTTCGTCATCAAAAACCAGAGAAGATCTTAAAATGAAACTACTACGACATGGGGACCAAGGTCACGAAAGACCGGGCATAGTGGATCAAGACGGTCACATTCGTGACTTATCCTCTTTGATCAACGATATCGATGGCACGACTCTCTCAGAAGAAAAGCTAGCCTGGCTGCGCAGGCAAGATTTTGCGTCGCTACCCATTGTTCCAGACAGCACGCGTCTCGGACCCTGTGTTGGCAACGTGGGCAATATCATTTGCATCGGACTGAACTACGAAGACCATGCGCGTGAGGCGAACCTGCCTATCCCGGAAGAGCCCGTGATCTTCATGAAGTCCACCAGTGCCATCAGCGGACCCTATGATGACGTCATACGCCCTAGAGGCTCTGACAAAATGGATTGGGAGGTCGAACTCGCCTTAGTCATCGGTAAACGCGCTACCTACGTGACTGAAGAACAGGCTGAAGAACACATTGCAGGCTACTGTATTGCCAATGACCTCTCTGAGCGCGCCTTCCAGTTCGAGCGCGGAGGCCAGTGGGACAAAGGCAAAAGCTGCGACACCTTTGCGCCAATAGGCCCTTGGATGGTCACTCGCGACGAGGCAGGAGACATGTCTGATCGTTCCATATGGCTAACGGTCAACGAACATCGCTACCAAAATGGCTCCACAGCCTACATGATCTTCCGACCCGCCTTTATCATCCATTATGTTTCGCAGTTTATGACGTTAATGCCCGGTGATATCGTGATCACTGGCACCCCCCCGGGCGTCGGCTTTGGTCTTGCGCCCCCCGTTTTCCTTCAGCCCGGAGATGTGATGACGCTGGGTATTGACGGTCTCGGGCAGCAACAGACCAAAGTAGTTGAATCGTCGGACTAGCAATTTTTCTCTGAGGCATTGAGTGAGATGAGGCACCTAAAGTGACCGACACTCTGTCAGTGCAGTCACATCAGACACTCTGGTAGCTGCAAGGCCATTGCGACATAATTCGTTGTGCTGAATCTAACGGAATCCATCAGAAACGTGTCCATCCTGAGTCGGTGTAAGCAAATGCGCCCAGTGCTAGTAGCCGTGGTATTGGTGTTAGCAGGGTGTGCCCAGACGCCGAGTGTGGTGCCACAGCAAGCCGCGGGAAAAACGGTATGTGACACCTATCTCATTCAAAGTATGTGCGTACAAGACCTCCAAGGTGATGGCGTCGTGGACCTGATTTACTTTACGGATACCAAAGAGATATTTATGTACCAGAACGGCAAAAGGGATTTAGTCGCCGAGGTCATGCCTTTTCACCGATGCGCCGTAACACTAGACGCCAGCATGCAGGCAACAACCAATCGAATTTTGAACCGCGAAAATCTGAGCATCGCAGAAGAACTGAGCATCACCATGGAATTGATCACCAACTATCTTGCTGCCAAGCCAAGCATAGACGCCTGCAATGCCCAGTTCGAGGACAACGGCAATGAAGCCGACTCTCCCTCGGAGGGGTTCTCTCAGTTCGAGAAAGACTGGGATTCTGAATAGCGTTCTATGGCCGCTGCGCCTACAGTTACTCTTGACTGACCAGCGGCCCTCTAGCGAGCCAACACAGGGTTTTATTGCAGGCAAATACAGACGAACAACCGACATCTGTAGCGTCCAGCAAGGTGCGCTTGACAAACACTCTCTGCGAAAGTCAGTGTTTATGCGACCGGTCGGAACGGCATGAGCCAAACCGCCACAGGGAGTCACGCTTGAGGACGTGAAGCACAACCTCTTTGCGTTACTCTAGAGCTCATGGTCCCCGGCCACCCGGGCACATTGGAGGCTTTTATGACGGTTGCAGACGATCTTGTATGGGCGATCATCGCGTTTATCTTTCTCTACTTCTGCTGGAGAGTGCTCTCGGAAACAAAACGCGCATCACAGCATGCTAAACAGGCCGAGGAAAATACGAGAGCGTTAATGACAATATTGAAGCAAATGGCCGATATGGACCAGTCCGATTCTGCGCAAGATCACAATCCTGCCGACAAACACCTTGGCTATAGCTCCCGGCGAAGTGGGAATCCAGAGAACATAGAAATATTGTCGAAGGAATATGGTGAATCCAAACGCGACGCGGCTGGATTCTTCGATTGGGAATTTAATCCAAAGTTTCTGCTGTATGTAGCGGGTGGTGTGACTAGCCTGTGGCTGTTGTTCGCACTGCTAAAGAACATCACCAACCAACTTTGACGAAGCTCTCCATTCTTTACATTAAGTGGAAAGCGTTGTGTTTGAGCGTTGCGGGTTGTTTTCTGGTTGGACTGAAGCCGTGCCTTCGATGACTTCGTTAAAAGAAGTCACCAATCCTTCCTAAAGATCTTCGCAGACTCTCTCTGATTCTGCTTAAAAAGAAAAATACTCAATGCCAGGAGGAGTGGCACTGGCCAAAGCTGGATCAACTGGAAAGAGGAAGTCTGGACGAGATAAGCAACCCCAAAGAATATTGTGAAGTTTGCGTACACAAGGAGCGGCGCAGCAGCTGATAGAGGTCGTCTATGGCGCAAGAAATTAATTGCGAAAAAGGCAACTGTCGCCAAACCAGCTGAACGGGCAACAAACAAATAGAGGGGCTCTATTGATGGATCAAATGGCTCAAGGACAGCGGGCCCCGCCACTAAAATCAGATTAAGCCCAAACAGTGGCAAAACTGCCATTACCAACAGGACTAAGGCAATGAAACCAATCAAGACCCTTTCCATGAGCGCGCCTCTCAGGAAACCTAGACTGCGGTAATGATATGTATATCAATGCAATAGGCCAAATTTATCTTTTAAGTCTCAAAGCGCGACGGTTGGTTCTGTTACGGGTGACTGCAGCGACAGTGAGCAACAATTCCCGGCTTTGAAAACCGCTGTTACACGGCGGTGATCTGGACGGGGATTGCGCTCTGCCTAGCCATGCCTGAGATGGGGTCATATTCAGCTTCGTCAGATATGATGCGATTGGAGCTCGCGCCCATCTCACGAACATCATCATCGTCGTTGTATTCCGGGTTGAATCCCCAACCGTGAGCCAAGGAGCAGACGCCTCGTTTGATGGTCGACTCTGCTTCGGTAACCGCGGTAACAATGCCGCCCGGGCCGCTGATCTGAATCAAATCGCCAGACTTTACTGATAACGCTGACAAATCGTCGGGGTGCATATAGGCGCAGTTAGTCGTACCTTTTTCTTTGACGGCGTCAAACTGTTGTCCGGATGAATTATAAACGTGATTGAGGCGTCGACTCGTGAGCAGGTGGCTATAGTCACCGTCTTTTTCGGGAATGCCCGATGCCGATAAACGCTCTGCCCTGATCTCACGAATTTCATCTGCGATCCCTGGTGGGGTTAACTGAAGTTTGGCTGCAGAGTCCCCTTTTTCGACGACACATTCGATACTGTCAAAGACAAACCCACCCTTTTTAGCTCTTATTTCCTCTAAAGGAATCTTCGTCCCGCTCGTCACTAGTGTGAGCACCTCAAACTTGGTTGGTTTGTGGTCCATCGGGATTTGTCCGCCGGTGGCGACACCAAAAGCCGCATCCATGGGCAAGATGCTGCCCCCGAGTGTTAATTCAATCCCGAGGCGGTGGGCGAGCTCCCAGTAGAACTCCCATTCTTCGATTAAATCTCCATTTGGTTCGACAATGGCTTCAGCGTAATGGGTATAGGGCACGTCGAACCAGGTATCGGCCATGACGGGGGCATCATCTCGTTCTAAACATATTTTTCCCGGCAATATATAGTCAGCCATCACTGCGGTTGCCGACATTCTTACGTCGATGCAAACGAGCAGCTCGAGGGCGTCCATTGCTCGAACGGTTTTGTGTTGATTGGGAAAGGCCACTATCGGATTGCCGCCGATATTGAAAAGCACCTTGATTTGACCCTCACCGGGTTTCAGTATTTCGTCGTTCAGTGCCGCGGTAGGCATCTCACCGCAGCATTCGCTTAAACCACGAATACGAGATTGCGGGAAATCTTTGCCGTAAGCAGCCCAAGGCGCGATGACTTCCGCTTTACGATTACCCATGGGAGACAACACGCCAGGGTTTGGCACTTTGTCTCCTTCCTTATTAAAACGACTGCAGAGCGTATTAAGCACATGGAGTAAATGCTCCATGACGTTTCCTCTGGGCGCCATATTGGGTCCGGTACCGGCTGTTGCGGTACCGCGCTTGCCGTGACCCCATACTCTAGCCGCTTCAATCATCAGCTCGGCGGGTACGCCAGCTCGTAATTCCACGTACTCCGGTGTGAAGTCGCTCACCGCTTCGCGGAGGCTTTGTAAACCGTCGACAAACTGTTCGCAGAATTCGGCATCGTAGAGATCCTCATCCAGTATCACTTTAATCATTCCGCACAGTACGGTGGGGTCCTCGCCAGGGCGAACTTGCAGATGGATATGCGCTTTTCGAGAGACCTCCGTCTTGCGCGGGTCTATGACGATCATTTTAATGCCGTCTTTTAAGCCTTTATTGAGCGCTTGCCGCGGACTGAAGGGAGGGATCCCGCCATAAGGCGCAAAGTGCGAAATCAACGTATTGCAGCCTACAATCAACGCGACATCCGCCCCCTCAAAACTGTGTGGCCCTCCAGCCCAAACACCGAATCTTGACAGCGCGATACCTTTTGCCGGCTGATCAATAGACACGGAAGTGTAGTAAGAGGGTGATTTGATACCCTCATGGAAGGCTCGCGAGAGTGCAAGCGCGGCTGACTCCTGAAATGAGTAAGTGCCACAGTAAGTGGCAATCGATCTTGGGCCCTCCGCGGCAATGATCTTTTTTACTTTTTCGGCGATCTCATCGAGCGCCTGCTTGGAGGAGATTTCCTGCCAACTGCCATCCGCTAATTTTTTGAGGGGTCGCGTAATACGTGACTCATGATCATAAGCGGCCACGAGTTGGCGGCCTTTTAAGCAGGTATAACCACCATAGACGGGATCGCTGGTATCGCCCCTTACCGCTATGGGCTTGCCATCTAGGACATCTACCTCCATCGCACAGTAGTTGTGACAAAAACGACAGTATGTTTTTTTAGTTTCGACTCCGGGCTGCACTGAGCGGTGAGTTGGCATCTTTATTGTGACCTCTGTAATTTACATTTTATTGTTAGTCTAAAAACGGAGTCGTTTGCCGGGCACACCACGGGGATGCGTAAAAACATTAAAAGGCCGCTATCGCGTATCTTCTGTGTTCTTAACCAGTGCCCCTAACACGCCCCACATGATGAGGTCGAGTATAAACACAATCGACATAGAATTTGAATGATATTCAAATGCTTTGTTACGATCTTTTGTCCCGACGGTAACGCTCAGTCGCTTCGAATCCGCATGTTGGCAGCACTTTTTCGAGCGAGAAAAATGACCCCGCCGTAAATCAGCCACGGCGCCAGCAACCAAGGAACCTAGCCCTGAAAGGTGATCGTGCGGCCTCGAAATTCAAACAAGAGCGGATGCCACCAAGGTCCACTGGGAGCCAGTGGTGCCCAAGACAGCGGCTTGCACAGGCAACACAAGCGCCAAGAGGAACAGCAGTGTTAGAGCGCGAGGTTTCATCAGGGCGTCAGTCCAAAGCCACGCATCTAACCTCGTGTTGCTTATTTTTTGACTGGCGACTAGGGTTGGTTTTGAAACCAAAGCAGTGAGCGAGGAATAAAATGAATCATCCGGGCAATACTGACTTTGATGTGAAAGACCGATTGGCGATCATTAACCTGTGTAACGCGTATGCCAATCACTTTGACAAAAATGAACTGGGCGATTGGTTTACGCTGTTCACTGAGAATCCGACTTGCGTTATTTGTCTTTCTGACGAGCCGCCAGTCACCGTGATTGGTGATGATTTTAAGAATTTATTAAGCCAATACCGCGAGTCTATGGTGGAAGCGGGCACGCAGCCATTACATCTCGATACCAATCTGACTATTCAAGAACAAGACCCTAACCGCGCCACTGCAGAGGCCTATATGATGTACATGCCACTGGAAATCGCGGCCTTTAACCTGCCTCAGAAAAGCTTTTTCGAGACCCGTATTACCGGCACTGCCCGCTACACTTGGAGCCTGTTAAAAGGTGATGATGGTATTTGGCGGATAGACAGTTACCGGATCGCTTACTTACAAAAAGTGGTGGAAGCGACAGCTCACTAGGGTCGTATTGGCCTGGTCTATATCCGGTGGTCGGCGGCTCTGCGGCGGAGCTTTATGGCATTGCCACGGAAAGGTAACCCTTTTTTCAAATTCAGCTTTTAAGTGTGTCAGCAGGACCATCTGTATCAGCGACAGGCGTTTACGGCCCCCCGAGGCTTTTAAAAAACATCAGCATTTGGACTCAGTAGCCAAAAAAATGTGTGTAATCGATGTGTGTAATCGCACCAGAGATGTGTGTACAGCGGGTGCACCCAGACACAGAAAGTGAGTTTTTATGTGGCCTCTGATGGACCTAGAAAGAGTGGCGGAGAGCGAGGGATTCGAACCCTCGATACGTTGCCGTATACACACTTTCCAGGCGTGCGCCTTCGACCACTCGGCCAGCTCTCCGAAGGCGCGAAGAGTACCACAGTCATCTGCCCTGCTTCAAAATTACGGGCTCAAAAAGTTGTGCTCACACCCATGCTTAAGTGGTAGTTTTCGGCGGATTGGGGGCCGTTCAAGTCTAGCCATAGAGGCTGGCCGTACTCGACGCGCAGGTTCCCGCGGGGCGCAATATTAACGTCTAAGTAGACCGCAAGATCCAGCTGCTGACCACCAAATGCTGTCGGGTCTACCACAGGCGCTGGGTATGGATACGTCGGGTTTGGCACCCGCAAGCTGAGATCCTCCCCTGAAATTTCACCCTGCCATCGGTAACTCAAACGTAAGCCGGGCTCAAGCAGCTGCCCTCCGGTGAAGCTCACCCAGCCCCCCCATGTAAACTTGTGCCCCAAATGGTAGTCGCGATTGCTATCCCCAGTTCGGATGACCGCTAACATGTCGGAGCCACCACTGAAGTGCTGTCCATATTTTTTGTAGGTGATCCCAAGAGGCAAGTCCCAGGTGCCTGAACCGATCTGCATGGTGTAGGGCAGCTGCTGGTCACCCGGTGCCCTTGGGGTATCGCCCTCTTCGTCAATGGAGCCGGTCGGAATACTCAAGCCGAACACTCCATGCCAAGCGCTGTTTACTGTGCGGGACAGCTCGTAGTCAACCACCGCAAGGACATCGCCGACACCGTCAGAACTGATGTTGAACTCGTCATAGCCTGGGACAATGGACACATGGTCGGTGCTTTGTTTTATAAACGGAATTGACACCCGCACAGATAGCGACTGGGAGTACTGATAGCCCAGCAATACGCTGTGCACTTCCTGCTGAATTTTAGTGGGCACAACAGGATAGTTACTTCCGGTACGCTGCTCTGATGGGCCTGACCACAAAACATCCTCGTAGCTCAACTTACGCGTACCCAAGCGATATTCATCAAACTCTGCGCGACCATACCGATACGCCAAATACCATTTCCTCTGGTCACTGGCTCTGGCATCTTCCGTGACTACGTTAGCCGAAAACAGGTCCTCTATTGAGACATCGACTAAGTCCGAGGGCACTGTTTGGCTCCATGCACCGTAACTTGCACACGCCAGTGGCAGTGTTAAAGCCCGAATAAAAGCTACCCGTGGGCAGCCTTCAAGTACTCGATGTGCCTTTTTCATAGTTAGCGCCATAAGTGTATGTCCCCCCGAAGCTCCTTCGCCAACGCACTCAGACAGCTTTCCAGATTTTTCCTATCAATAGGTTTCGTCAAATAGTCGGCCATGCCTGAGGCGAGATATTTCTCTCGATCGCCACTCATCGCATGAGCTGACACCCCAACCACAATGCAGTCCGGATTCAAGCTTTTTTCTGCCTGTAGCTGCTGAATCGCGGCTGTAGCAACCACGCCATCCATGACCGGCATTTGAATGTCCATGAGAATAACATCCAGAGGGGATCGGTTAAATGCCGCTACCGCCTCCTCACCGTTACAAGCAACTGAAGCTCTAATCCCCAAAGTTGCCAGTAGCTCGCAAAGAATAAACCGATTGACCTCCGAGTCATCAACCACCAATACTCTCAAAAAGGTCAAGGGAGACGGTGACTGATGATCAAGCTTTCTCGAGATGTTGGGTGCTGATTCAGCGCCCTCCCCTGCGAGAGCCGCTCGAAATGGATTTTTGTCACTTTTTGGCTCAACGGGCGTTGGCAAGGCAAAAGGATTTACCTGATCTTCAGGTAACGGCAATTCCAGCCAAAAACATGAACCCTTGCCTTTACTGCTCTCAAAGGAGATAGCGCCTTCCATCAGCTGCGCAAGTTCTCGACATATCGCCAAACCTAGACCGGTACCGCCATAGGCGCGTGTTGATGTCAGATCAACTTGATAAAACTCGTTAAAAATCCCTGACTGCTTGTCCTCGGCAATTCCAATGCCGGTGTCGATCACCTCGAACCGCATTAGCGACGCGCCATTCTTTTCGATAGGCGTTACGACCAACTTCACTAGTCCCTCGTCGGTAAATTTGATGGCATTCCCGATCAAGTTCATCAATAGCTGCCGCAATCGAGCAGGATCGCCTATCACACGATCTGGAAGCCCATGGGCCTTAGTCAATTTAAACTCAAGCCCTTTGTTGTTCGCTTGGATTTCAAAAATAGTATTCAGCGTGCCGAGCAAATCGTCCAAAGCAAAGGGCACTCGCCTTATTTTGAGATGCCCCGACTCGAGTTTTGTGAAGTCGAGAATGTCGTCTATAACAACCAGCAAACCCGCTGCGGACTTTTCTATGGTGTCAAAATAAACGCGCTGCCGATCTGATAGTTGGGTCTCCTTAATGAGCGAAACCATTCCCACCACCCCGTTCATAGGTGTTCGTATCTCATGGGACATATTTGCAAGAAATGAAGTTTTGGTGTCAGCGTTGTGCTGCGCCTCATCTCTCGCAACCTC
>ENA-UZWU01003102-UZWU01003102.1-metagenome-genome-assembly--contig:-Day-4--1m-contig-3102_pt1 | contig 12305 bp, 10 predicted proteins | sample MGYA00260345_ERZ794905 | MGnify/ENA metagenome assembly ERZ794905
ATACAACAAGAAATTTTACAGTTATTTGTTCGTAACGGGGCTCGAATTGCCAATCCTGGAGAGTTTACATTACGTGCTTTCTTAAATGCTAAATTAGACTTAAGTCAGGCAGAAGCAGTAGCTGATTTGATTGCGAGTGAGAATAAGGCTTCCCATCAAATAGCTATGCAGCAAATGCGTGGCGGGTTTAGTAACAAAATTAAAGAACTGAGAGACGAATTATTAAACTTTGCTTCTCTAATTGAGTTGGAGCTTGATTTTTCCGAAGAAGATGTAGAGTTTGCAGACCGTAAACAATTTCAAGATTTGCTTAATCGAATTATTAAAGTTTTAAAATATTTGATTGACTCTTTTTCAACAGGAAATGTGATTAAAAATGGAATTCCAATTTCTATTATCGGAGCACCAAATGTTGGAAAGTCTACCCTTTTAAATGCGTTATTAAATGAAGATAAAGCTATTGTAAGCGATATTGCAGGAACAACCCGAGATGCTATTGAAGACGAAATTACAATCGAAGGTATTAAATTTCGATTCATTGATACAGCTGGTATTCGTCAAACTGAGGATATTATAGAAAGTATTGGTATTGAAAAAACATTTGAGAAAATCACTCAATCGCAAGTCATATTATATTTGATAGATGTTTCTAAGCTAAGATCTGAATCAATTACTTTATTTAACAACGAAATATCTAATATTCAAGACAAATATCCAGATAAAGAATTAATAGTAGTTGCTAACAAAATAGATTTAGCTGATATTGGAACTGTTAAGAAATCAATTATATATCCACACACTCTTTATACGTCAGCTAAAAGTGATATGGGCATTTCATGTTTGAAAACTAAGTTATTGGAATTTGTAAATACTGGTGTCTTGCGTAACAACGAGACTATTATTACAAACTCTAGACACTATGATTCTTTACTCAAAGCTTTAGCAGAGGTACAAAAAGTACAAAAAGGCATTAAAGCAAAGCTTTCAGGAGATTTATTAGCTATTGATATTCGTCAAGCCTTGCACCACTTTGGAGAAATTACAGGAGAAATTACCTCTGATGATCTTTTAGGTAACATATTCGCTAACTTTTGTATTGGAAAATAATACAATGTTAAAAAATGTAATATTTTTTTGTATAAAGCTTGGCTAGTTAAACGGAAATGTTTTAGACAATTCCGTTTATTGAGCTTATTTCATTTTAAAAAGTTTAAGTTTATTGAGCTTGAGGATAGTCAATATCAATGTAAATATTTGAATACTCTGAGGATAGAGAAATTGTTCTCCCATCGTTGATTTCGAACTCACGAGAATTTTCACTTCCTTCATTATTCAATTTTTTACTCATCATAGAGAATAATTTTTCTCTCAACTCCCGACCCCTTCCGTAGGCATTATTTTGAAGTCTTAAAGTTACTCTAATAGACTTTATTTTAGCCTCAGAATTTACTGCTCTAACACTAGTATCCTCTTTACTAACAAGAGAATTGTCTAAGTTATATCGCAACGAAAACTTCATACTATCATCAAAACCTATGTGACGTCCGTGTATAGAATAAGTATCTATACGACGTGAATTTTTAGAAACATCGAGTAACACAGAAGATCGCTCAGATAGATCAAGATTACTGTCAAGGAAGTCATTTAAGAAATTTACATCAAAATCCTCATTATTAGTGAATTTGGCTAAAAAACCATTTTTGGGATCAATAATCTCATTATAAAACGAATTTAAGTCTACAAAAGTGCTGTTTAATGTTTTATTTAAATCAAACGCAGTGTTGTTCTCATAAATTGAGCTTGTAAATGGTTCATGAAACAAATTCTTTATACTACTTTTATGTTCAGTAATATCATCACCATCCTTATCAACATACATCCATTCTCCACCATCTTTAACATATGCGCCTTTTCCTAAAAAAGGAATAACTTCTTCAAATTCAGTTCTCGTAATTAACTTACGATCTATATCCATAAAACCATATTTTCGATTTGAACCGCGATTTATTGATACATCATTATATAACCTTACAGGATCAGTTTCACGAGTTTTAATTATATATTCCCCCTCGTCGTTTATAAGTCCATATTCGCGATCAGACCCTTTCACAGATGCAGTTCCATTAAAAAATGGCAAAACTTCTCGCCAATCGTCACTAGAAATCACCTCTTTCTTATCTGTATCCAGATAACCAATTCGATCTTCTTTTTCGAACACACACAAACCTTCAGAAAAAGAAGTCAATTTATCATATTTTGATGTCAGTGGTATTACTTCATTCCCATTATCATCAATAACACCATGCAATAATTTACCGTCAACTTTTTGCATTACAATGGCAAGACCTTCTCTGAAAGAATTAACATCAAAATATTTTGGCCTAATCACTTCTTCTTTTTTCAAATTAATAAACCCCCAAAAACCTTGACTATTCTTAACTTTAACTAGCCCTTCAGACAAGGAGCCTGCTTCTTGAATTCCAACGAGAGTCTGTACCAAATTTAAATCACTGTCTAATATAGCTAATTGACCATCGCTTAAACGAACCACTATATGACCTTCGTTAAATAACAACGAAGATTCGTGAGTTGTTTCAGTAATTTCACTTTTATCATTGACAAAATTTAAGCTACCATTAGTATTTTCAAAATGGGCCCAATTTTCGACCATAATTGAGGGTTTTTTATCTAATTCAAAATCTACTACGATATCGCCATTTAAATTGACAATTCCATAATCACCACGCTTTTCTTCACGTGCAGGAATACCAACTCCTTCAAAATAAGACGTATTTCCACAAGAATAAATAGTTACAATAAAAACAATAAGAAGTTTTTTCATTATTAAGTATATTAAATTAATTACTAAACAAATATAATAATTTTATCTGAAAAATAAATTATGTCCTAACCTTCGGGTTTACTTATGGTAAACATACTTTCTTTTGTAACTCGTGAATACCAATCACCTCCTAATCGTGCAACTAAATCAAGTTTAGTCGGATCAACTTCGCCATTGCGATCTAGCAGGTCAGAATTAACATGTATATGGACTACTTTTGCAATCACTAATTGTCCAGCACCACCGTTTTCTCCCAAAGATATGATATTATCAACTACACATTCAAAAGAAACCGGAGACTCTAAAACTCTGGGAGGTTTTACTTTTAGTGATTTCACTTCAGTGAGCCCCGTTTCATTAAATTCATTAACTCCTTTTGGATAATCTTTACTCGAGTCAGACATTTGCTCAACTATTGAGTAATCTACCATATTGATAACAACTTCTCTTGTTTCATCAGAGTTTTGTAAGGTATGTTTAGTGCTATTGTCACGTACACGCCTACTTGGAGAAAAAATTAAAATAGGAGGATTGGAGCTAAACACATTAAAATAGCTAAATGGACTAAGATTTACATTGCCTCTAGAATCAATTGTACTAGCAAACGCTATAGGTCGTGGTGCTACTGCAGTTAGAAGTAATTTATGTAAGTCTTTAATTAGTAGATTATTGGGATCAAATGATATTGTTTTAGACATAGTATTTATTTAGCAATTAGTAATTTGGATGAGACTTTACCAAATCCAATACGAATTTTTCCATGCTTACAATAACCTCTCATAATAACAGTGTCATTGTCATTAATAAACTTTCTGGTTCCTCCATCTATTAACTCTACAGGTTTAGTCCCTGCCCAAGAAAGTTCAAGCATAGATCCGTATGAATTTGGTTTTTTTCCACTGATAGTGCCTGAAGCCATTAAGTCACCAATATTTAAATTACAACCATTTACAGTATGATGGGCTAGTTGTTGATTCATATTCCAATACATGTATTTGAAGTTTGAATAACTCACGACAGTTTCTTTACAATTTTCAGGCTTAATAGCTACTTCTAAATTGATATCATAGTTTTTCAGCCCTTTTGATTTTAGATATGGCAGGACCTTAGGATCTTGTAATGGTCCTTTAACTTTGAATGGCTCCAAAGCTTCTAAGGTAACTACCCAAGCAGACATTGATGATGCAAAGCTTTTTGCTAAAAACGGCCCTAGTGGGACGTATTCCCATTTTTGTATATCTCTTGCAGACCAATCATTAAATAATACTTTTCCAAAGATATAATCATCTGCATTTGTTACTGAAACAGAATCTCCTAAGTTAGATTGTTTTCCGATTATAAATGCCATTTCTAACTCAAAGTCAACACGAGCTGATGCTTGAAAGGAGGGAGGTGAGTTAGGCTCTAAAATAACCTGTCCTTTTGGTCTATGTACGTTTTGGCCACTTACTACTATTGAAGATGCTCTTCCGTGATAACCAACAGGTAAATATTTCCAATTCGGAAGTAGAGCATTATCAGGATCTCTAAACATAGTTCCAATATTCGTAGCATGTTCAATACTTGAATAAAAATCAGTGTAATCACCAACTTTTACAGGTAAATGCATTGTAACCATTGATTGATTAATAAAAACCGAAGGATTTGATTTTAGTACTGAATTTTCATTGCATAATTCTAATTGAATTAACTCTCTAACTCTTACAGTAGTATCTTTTCCGAGTGCAATGAAATTATTTAAATAGTTTGAAATAAAAACCGAATCATCAAATCTTAGGTCTTTAAAAACTCCAAGTTTACTAGAGGCATGTAAATCAATAATATTTTCACCAATTGCAATACCAACTCTTTTAATTTGGTCTGATTCAGAAAAAATTCCAAAAGGTAAATTATAAATACTAAAATCTGAGTTTTTTTCAACTTTGATCCAAGATTGCATAAGTTATTTTTTTATAATTAAGTCTAAGCCATCAATAATCAACTTAGTGTATAGTTTATTTTGTTGTAATTTACTTAGTTGATCATATACTTCATTCATTAAAGATAAATCTTTGTTATAAATTAGTTCATATATTTCAAGCAAAATTAACCATTCAGATGGATAGTTTTTTACAACTTTTTTGAAAACAGATTTTAAAATATCAAATTCATTTGTATTATTTACTCTGTGAAATTTGACTAATTTATACAATTCATGAAGTTTCTTTTCTTTGTCTGAATATAAAATCTTCGTTGTCTTTTGTTTTGATATCTTATATATGTCATCAAAAGAGTTAGGGTCAGCAGGACCTGCAAATGCGGAAGAAATTATGTTTCCAATTACCATGTCATAAATACCCCAGCTTGGTTCAAATAATACTTGTTCGTTATAGGTAACTAGGCAGTTTTTAAAAGAAATTAAAATAATCTTACCTTGAAGATCTCTCTTTCCAGTAATAACTTTTCCGTTAACAATAATGCCACCTTCAAAACAAAGTCTAGTAGTTTTCCCTTCAATTATTCCATGCTTTTTCAAGTCTTCAGGAGTCATGTCTTGGATTAAAGTCGAAATATCTTTCAGATTACCAATAGTACTTCCATACCCATTTGGGTGGCGTTCTACTCCATGCCCTATTAATTCAGTACCCTCATGGGCTAACGCTGTTGATCCGATAGTCTGGAAATAAATTGGAGTATCTCCGTCATTAATAACTGTTTTAAAGGTTCCAGAAATTTGAACACCTGTATTTAACTTAATTGTCCCCATTTTTTTGGATGCAATTAGTTTTTGAATTCCTTCAAGACCACCTTTTCTGACGGCCATTGTGTTTGCAAATTTTTCTAAAACAACACTTAAACTTGAAAAGTCAGGTGTTACAAATAATTGAGGTTGAGTGTTTGTGATATCAAAGTTCACTGAAGCAGCTTTAATTGAATAAGGTATTTTCTTAACATTATTTTGCAAGCAAAGCTGACTTTCTTCTATAGAGGATAACAGTCCAGCACCATACAATTTTGGATTTTCTATTTTTCCAATAAGGCCATATTCAACTGTCCACCAATGTAGATTACGAATTTTTGCCATTTCAGAAAGTTCGCCCATTTCTGATTGTAATTTGTTGACTTGCGCTTCTGCCTCTAATATTGATTCTTTAGATGAGTTAGGATTTTCTTTTAGAATTGATAACAATCTAATAGATTCATACATTTCATGATCCATAGGAGATGAAATAGCTTTCGAACCAATTTGCCCCAAACGCCTTAAATATTCAGCATATTCATAATTTGCTATAATTGGGGCATGACCTGCTGCTTCATGAATTATGTCCGGAGCAGGTGTGTAATTAATGTGATCTATTGTTCGAATTTCAGAAGAAATTACTAATACGTTATAGGCTTGAAATTCCATGAATGCGTTTGGAGGAATGAATCCATCTACAGCAACAGCAGCCCATCCAATATCTTTTAAAATCCGGTTCATACCATCCATTTCAGGAATGTTTTCTTCAGAGATTCCTGTTTTATCTAATCCATTAATATAACAGTTATGCGCTATTTTCTTTAGAGTTTGAATATTTAGACGCATAACATACCTCCATACAGATTGATTTTGAGCAGTATAGTCGCTGTAAGGTTGTTCAATTATAAATTTGTGAAGATGTTTAGGTAGCTTTTCTGTAACACTATTAAACTTCATTTAATTAATTTATCTGTTATTTGAAATATTTAGTTATAATGTTCCTCTATTTTCCTGTTCTCTTTCAATGGCTTCAAATAGTGCTTTAAAATTACCTTTTCCAAATGATTGTGCTCCCTTTCTCTGAATAATTTCAAAGAACATAGTTGGTCGATCTAATACTGGTTTTGTAAATATTTGAAGTAAGTACCCTTCTTCGTCTCTGTCTATTAGAATACCATGCTTTTTTAAAGTATTTAAGTCTTCATCAATTTCGCCAACTCGTTCCAGTAAATCATCATAATATGTTTCTGGAACATATAAAAATTCCACTCCACGATTTTTCATTTCTTCAACTGTTTGGGCTATGTCATCTGTTGCAAGTGCTAAATGTTGAACACCAGGACCATTATAAAAATCTAGATATTCTTCAATTTGTGATTTTTTAATTCCTTCAGCAGGCTCATTTATTGGAAATTTAATTCGACCATTCCCATTACTCATTACTTTACTCATAAGTGCAGTAAACTCGGTAGATATATCATTATCATCAAATGAAATTATTTGAGCAAACCCCATGACATCTTGGTAAAACTTACACCATATGTTCATTTCATCCCAGTCTACATTGCCAACAATATGGTCAATATGTTTAAGTCCAACTGATTTTGGGCTGTAATGTGACTCCCATTTTCTATATCCAGGAAGGAAGATTCCATTGTAATTTTTTCTTTCAATAAACATATGAACTGTTTCTCCGTATGTATAAATTCCTGATTTTATTATTGATCCATTCTTATCACTTATTTCAGTTGGTTCCAAATATGGTTTGGCGCCTCTTTTAATTGTTTGATTGAACGCTTCGGTGGCATCTTCTACATGTAACGCAACAATTTTTACTCCATCACCATGATTGTTGATATGCTGGTTAATTAACGAATCTTTTTCCAATGAAGTAGTCAATACCAAACGAATTTTTCCTTGTTTTAAAACATAAGATGCAATTTTGTTTTCTCCAGTTTCCATTCCTGCATAAGCTTCTGCTTGAAATCCAAATGCAGTTTTGTAATAGTGAGCACTTTGTTTTGCATTTCCAACATACAACTCAATATAGTCAGTTCCAGAAATGGGTAAGAAATCCTTTGCTTGGTCAAATATTTTCTTTATTCTAAAATTGAAATTTTGTAATTCCTCAATACTTTTTGTAGGTTCCATTTATGATTTATTTATCCATGATTTATAATACGAGCCGTTACTTATTTTAAGAGCTTCTTCAGTTACCATTAATGGACTGAAAGTATCTACCATAACAGCAAGTTCCTTGGTTTCTTTTTTTCCAATACTTTTTTCCATAGTTCCAGGGTGAGGGCCATGTGGAATTCCAGCTGGATGTAAAGTTATGCTTCCTTTACTGATATTATTTCTACTCATAAAATCTCCATCAACGTAATAAAGAACTTCATCCGAGTCGATATTAGAATGGTTGTAAGGGGCTGGAACTGAGTTTGGATGGTAATCGTATAGTCTGGGTACAAACGAACAAATAACAAATTTAGAGCTTTCAAATGTTTGATGAACTGGGGGTGGTTGATGAATCATTCCAGTTATGGGCTCAAAGTCATGTATTGAAAATTTGTATGGGTAGTTATAACCATCCCAGCCTACTACACTAAAGGGATGTGCTGCATAAATATACTCATGAATTGTATCTTGTTTTTTAACTTTAATAAGAAATTCACCTGAGTCTTTATATGTTTCTAGTTCTGAAGGAGGATGAAAATCTCTCTCAGAATAAGGAGCACCTTCCACGAGTTGGCCAAACCAGTTTCTGTAACGTTTTGGTGTGTAAATAGGACTTTTTGATTCTACAATAAAAAGTCGATTATCTATATTATTGAATTCAATTTGATAAATAACTCCCCTAGGAATGACTAGATAATCTCCATATTTAAATTCGATATTTCCTAGTAGTGTTTTTAGTTTTCCAGTCCCTCTATGAACAAAAATCACTTCATCTGAATCAGTATTTTTATAAAAATAACTAGTTAATGAATTATTTGGCGCAGCTAAACTAATTTGACAATCTTCATTAATTAGAATACAAGATCTGCTCTCTAAATAATCAGATTTAGGTGTTACCTTAAAGCCGTCTAATTTAAGAGATTTCATGTTCTTAGACACTGCAATCTTTGGAGACACATCGTATGAATTAATAATCTCTTTAACTTGTGTAGGTCTATGTGTATGATACATCAATGACGACATACCTTCAAATCCTATCGTGCCAAATAATTCTTCATAATAGAAATCATTGTTGGAATCTTTAAATACAGTATGTCTCTTGGATGGGATTTTCCCTAAGGTATGGTACTTTGGCATATTACATGAGTTTAAGTAATAAATTGTATAATATATGTCAAGAACAAATATATACGAAATACATTTATATAGTATGTTTATTTGATAAGTACTTGTTGTATAAGAATATTTATATGTATTTTTGATAAAATAAATTGTTTTATTCTTTTTTAATCTATACCTATAACCGTTTAACTTTATTTTTTCTAAATGATTGACAAACTTGATAAAATTGATATTAAAATCTTAAAGCTATTACAGCACAATAGTAACCGTACCGTTAAAAATATTGCTGAAATATTAGGACTTACTACTACGCCTATTTTTGACCGAATTAAAAAACTTGAAAAAAAGGGTTTTATAGACAAATACGCAGCTATTTTAAATTCTAAAATGCTTGGCTTGAAATTGACTGTGTTTGTAGGTATAACACTAAAAAACCATACAAGAAGTTATTTAGAAAAATTTGTAGTCACAATAAAAGGTTTCCCTGAAGTAGTTGAATGTCACCGTGTTTCAGGCAATTTTGATTATCTCTTAAAACTAACTTTAGTTGATATTGAAGACTATGAACAGTTTATATTGACCAAGCTAGCCATAATAGCAGATGTTAATAACGTACAGAGCTATGTAGCACTATCTCAAAGTAAATCGACTACTGAATTAAATTTGGATCATTTAATGTAAATCTTCTACTCTCTGAGCACTATTAAACTAGCTTTATAACCAGTTGTTAATAACCATTCCCCTGATGCGATGATAACATCACTTTCATTATAAACTTTTAGTTGTGCAGTATTGGGACTCGAACTTCCTTCATTTAAAGCAAAAAACTGAATCTTATTAAGTCCTTTTTTTAGTTCAACATCAATCACGTAAGCAGTATTTTTAAGGGCTATATTTGGATGTATAATAGCTTCATTTAGTAATAATTTGATTCTATCACCATCTTCATATTCATGGTCTCTACAAACAATTCGAATATATTTTGATTTAGTTTTGATATCTCCGAGGTAATAATCACGATCAAACTTAGAAATATTTTTTTTACTTTCGCTAAATTGCTGTTTGATTTCCCAAGTGGGATCTACTACATCACGAGTTTCTGTAATCCCATACTTTTTCTTTGCAAATCCATCAATTGGTTTAATATCCATTGTGATTGCAAACCCTTTATCAGTTAATCCAACTACTGGTGATAGTCTAATAGGATATTCTTTAGATAATTTAATTTCGTCTAAAGCTGGAACATTTAAACTGTAAAATTGTTTAGATTTATCAATTTGTGAATAACAAGAATACTGCATGACAATTATTATCAACAATATTAAATATCTATTCATGATCATAAAAATTACTTATTTGGTAAAGATATATATTTGATCATATAATTAAAGTGTCAAACAATTAATATTATTTTAAAATCACTTAATCAAATAATATTAATGATATAAAATTATTATCGTCAACAAAGTTTAGATTCTATTTCCAGTTTTTAAGTTTACTTGTTTTACCAATGCCAGGATTAAAAAAGTTAGTTGGATCCAAATGTTTATAAAATTCAGTCAAAGAGGGTTTTGCAAAATATTCATGTCCAACATTATGCTCAGCAGGATATTCTGCACCTCTAGCTTCGTAAGTTTTTAATAATTCTTTTTTTAACTCATCAACATTTACACCTTTTTTAACAATGTAATTTAGGTGTAAGACATGGCAGAATAAATGACCATAGCAAAATTTTGTGTCTAGTAAATTATTTATTTTTGATGGTAGTTTTTCAAACCAATCTTTTTCATTTCTTGGGAATGCAATATCCATTGATAACATTCCACCTGTTTTAACTTCATTTAGTGCATGATAACGACCTATGGCACTTGCAGCAACATAGCGGTGTAAGATAGATTTTTCTGCTTCTCTTGTAGTACATTCAAAATAACCTCCTTCTTTATCATTGAAAAATTTATTGAAATATTCTTTCGCTTCATCTATTCCATCATCAGACATTTCAATTATCCAATGGTGTTCATATTTATCTCTAAACTCTTCCATTCTTTTAGGTAAATGACTAGGCCATAACTTGCTTAAAAATTGCATTATTTTATCAGATAATTTGTCGGGAAGAAAATTTATATTTTTTGATAATAAATCTACTTTTCTCTTTAACTCAAAAAGTGTTGGTAGAAAATTAGTGCCTAATTTTTCTATTACAATAAAGTTGTCTTTACTGTATTTTTTTGCAGCATCATAACAATCTCTATGCAGATAATCACCAGAAGTGGGGAGTGTTTTAAATTTCGAGAGGACATCTCTTCTTATTTCCCAAAATACATCTGGACTATTAGATCCAACATAGAAAACCTGACTTTTTTTAGGGATATCGTAGGTATCCAATCTTACTGCAAAAACAGCGACCTTACCAGCGCTTCCTGAGACTCCATTTAACAATCTTTTATCAGCATTGTACCTTGATGGTAAACTTGAATTAATTTGTCTAACAATATTTGGATAATCGTTATCAGACGCTAGCTTGTTTGATTGTTTAATATCCGATTCATCAAAATTTCTATTTTCTATATTGTTTAAAATTTCTTCCTCACTAGAACCTAAATCAATTCCAAGTTCATTAATTAATTCTAGTTCATTATTTTGATTCACTTTGCCATATAAAGCTAATTCAGTATATGCAGGACCTCTTTTCACTAATGAACCTCCCGAATTATTACAAACCCCTCCAATAATAGAAGCTCCAATTGATGTTGAGCCTATAACAGAATGAGGTTCTCTTCCAAATGGTTTTAATTTTTTTTCCAAATCATACAAAGTACTCCCAGCTAATCCTAATATCTGTTTTCCCCCATTAATAATGTGAATACCATTAATTCGCATAGTATTAACAATTACAATAGGACGGTCATAATCATTATCATAGGGTGTAGAACCGCCTGTTAAGCCAGTATTGGCAGCTTGCATGATAACAATAGTATCAGCTTTCACGCAAATTTTTAAAATTCTCCAAATTTCTATCAATGTGGCGGGTTGAACGACGGCAAAAGCGTTTCCTGATCCGTACCTCCAACCCTTACTGTACTTTTGTTTTTTCCAACTATCTGTAATTAGATATTTACTACCCACTGTTTTTTCTAAATCAAATAGTAATATAGAATTATTATCCATTTTGTTGAGATTATAGATCATCGTCAAAATTAACAATTATCATAAATATTACTTAATTTCTATGATGTTATTTAATTATCTTAAATTTGAACTGTGAATTACATAGAACTTTTGGGATATTTTAGTGCCTTATTTATTGGGGTGGTTGTAGGGATTTTTGGTGGTGGTGGATCTATACTTGCTGTTCCTGTATTTGTATATTTATTTCACTTAAATCCAATACTAGCTACTAGTTATTCTTTATTTGTTGTTGGTTTTTCAGCCGCTGTAGGAACC
>ENA-UZWU01001580-UZWU01001580.1-metagenome-genome-assembly--contig:-Day-4--1m-contig-1580_pt1 | contig 12296 bp, 10 predicted proteins | sample MGYA00260345_ERZ794905 | MGnify/ENA metagenome assembly ERZ794905
AGACAGCGATGCTCGAGGAGCAATCTCTGTTACAGATTCAGGCGGAGACGGTTCTTTATCTTACAATAACTCTACGGGTGTAATTACTTATACAGGTCCAAGTGCTAGTGAAGTACGTGCACATATTTCTGGAGGTACGGGTGTTGGTGTATCAAACGGAGCAATCTCTATTGGTCAGGCAGTTGCCACCACTTCTAATGTAACTTTTAACAACGTAGATGTAGACGGTACTCTTACTTCTGATGATATTACTTCTACAAATATCTCGGTTGCTGGTAATGCTACAATTACGGGTAATCTTACAGTTGAAGGTACGACAACTACTGTTGATTCTACTACTGTTGCCATTGGTGATAACATCATGGTACTTAACAAAGATGAAACAGGTACTCCTTCTGCAAATGCTGGTATCGAAGTTGAACGAGGAACTGCGACAAATGTATCGCTTCTTTGGAATGAAACAAATGATAACTGGACTGTAAGCGATGGAAGTGCAACTTCCGTACTATTAACTGCCGCAAACTTCAACTCTGTTTATGCAGGGACTATTGATGGCGGATCATTCTAAATAAAACCGAATCTCTAGCGTACATACGCAAGTTATAGGAGAGCCACATGGCACAAACGATCAAATTAAAGCGCTCGGCAACGTCGGGCGCAGTCCCCGCTACGTCAGCTTTAGAGCTGGGCGAAGTTGCAATCAATACTCACGATGGTAAGATGTACCTCAAGAAAAACGATGGTACTGATTCTGTCGTTGAAGTTTCTGGTGATAAATTACCTAAGTCTGGCGGTACTATGACAGGCGACCTAAATCTTGGCGACGACGACAAGGCTCAGTTTGGTACGGGTAATGATTTACAGATTTATCATGATGGGTCTGATAGTTACATAAAAAATAATACGGGTCACCTATCCCTTTATGGGGACCAAAATAAAGTTGCTATAGATATCGCAGATGGATACGGAAATTCTGTAAGCCTAATGCATGGAGGTTCAACTAAACTCTTTACTTCAAACGGGGTAAGTGGCGTTGTCATGCAATATGGCGCTACATTTAGAAAAAACGCGAGAGTGGAGAATTACCTAAATACCGCCAGTGAAAGTCAATATGCTACTATTAAGTATTTTCAAGCATATAACAGTTTCAATAATGGACTTACTGACGGTTCTACCTTTGGAGGTATCGAATTTTACAACGGTAAAAGCGGTACTACTACTGGTGCCACAGGATATGTAAGAGGTGTTGCCAACGGAACTAGTGGTAATATGAATTTAGAGATTCAAACGGGAACTGCAGGGTCTCTAACAACAAAGATGCTAGTAAAAGATGCGGGTGTAGATGTAACAGGAAATATCGCAGTGTCAGGAAACATTACATCAGGAGGGAAGGATGTAGGAACACAAACGATTACCTCAACAACACCCACTGATGGAACAGGGTTTCCTACCGGGCACGTTTGGTATGTAGTCTAGAATGGCTATTAAAGTCTGGAACGGTTCCGCAATACAAGAACCTGAGCAAATAGTAGTTAAAGCTGCAGCGGGAACGTTGCGGTTTGTAAACTATGTCGTACAGAAAGTTACAGACGGGAGTCTGAGCACTGTATGGAATGCTATTTACAATACTTCTAGAGACACCCAGACTTCTGCCAGCACATCTACCGCATTTACTACTACTTTTGCAACAAGTAGAACAACTGCTTTTGGTACTACTACCTCTTTCGATACAAATACTACAACTTCTCGTAGTACTACTAGTACCTACACTACTAATTACGATACTTCCAACGCTACTTCTAGAAGCACTACTACTGCGTTTACCACTACTTTTGCAACTTCAAAAAGTACAACTACTACTTATGTCAGTACGTATGACACAAGCAGAGGTACAACAGTAAGTACTACTACCACGTTTAATACGACGTTTGGAACAAGTAAAGCTACTACAACTGCCTATACTACTACCTTTAACACAGCTACAAGTAAGGCAACTACTACCGCATTTACTACTACTTTCGCTACTAGCAGAGGTACTACGAAAGCGACTACAACTGCATTTACTACCACATTTGCTACTAGTGCTACAACTAATACTGTATTTACTACGACTTTTAATACCACAACTACAAAGTCGACTGTCACAGACTATACTACCACGTATAATACTAGTAAAACTACTATTGTAAACACTACTACTACTTATACAACTAATTTTGATACTACTAAAAGTACAACTACCACTTTCAATACAAGTATTGGAACAGGAACTAGTAGGGCTACTACCACTACTTATACAACTACGTATAATACTTCGCGTGCCACAACTGTAGCAACCACTACCAATTATACTACCACATTTAATACTAGTAGAACTACGACTATTTCTACTACTACCACTTTTAATACTGCAACAAGCCGCAGTACTACTACCACGTATACTACTACATATAATACCTCTAGAGGTACTAGTAGGTCTACGGATGTAACTACCACTACTACTTTCAACACATCTAGAAGCACTTCTAGAGATACTACGAGTGTATTTAATACTCAGACTTCAAGAGGCACTAGCAAAGATACAACTACAGTTTATAATACTAGCCGAGGCACAAGTCGGGGTACTAGCAGAAGTACTACAACTACTTTCTTAACTGGAACCACTCGTAGTACAACCACCGTATTTAATACAAATACATCAAAGAGTACAAGTAGGAGCACTACTTCTGTCTATGATACAAGTAGAGGAACTTCTCGTGTAACCAGTAAAGGTACAACTACTGTATTTAATACTGCTACTACAAGGGGTACAACGACCACGTTCGCAACAAGTAGAAGCACTAATAGAATTACGGATAAAAGTACTACTACTGCTTTTGCTACAGGTACCAGCAGAGGCACAACTACAGCCTTCAATACTACTACAACATTTACGACTAGTAAAGGTACAACTACTACTTTTACAACTTCTAGATCTACTGGTACGAGTAGAGGGACAACTACAGCCTTTAATACTACTACTACCAGGGCTACTACAACTGCGTTTGGTACTACAACTACTTTTGGAACCTCAAGAGGTACTACTACTTCTTACACAACTAGCACTGCTTTTTTGACAAGTAAAGGTACAACGACATCCTTTAGCACAACTACCACCTTTACTACTAGTAAAGGTACAACTACCTCTTTCACAACGACAACTACGAGGGTTACTAACACTAGTCGTACCACTACTTTTACAACAACTACCTCTAGGTCTACAGGAGAGTCAAGAGGCACAACTACTTCTTTTGGAACAACAACCACAAGAGGTACAGCAGAGTCCAGAAGCACCACTACTACTTTCAATACGAGCAGAGGAACTACTTTCGGTACTACTACTACGTTTGGTACTACTACTTCGAGAGGTACAGGTGAATCAAGAGGTACTACTACTAGTTTCGCTACGAGCAGAGGAACTACTTTTGGTACTACTACTACGTTTGGCACTACTACTTCGAGAGGGACTAACACTAGTCGTACTACTACTTTCGGAACAACTACTGCCTATAGTACTACTACTGCGTACAGCACTAGCACTACTTTTAACACAAGCCGTACCACCACTCTGGGAACTAGCCGTACTACACAAACGGGAAATGGAACTAGCAGAGGTACTAGCAGGAGTACATCTACCGAGTTCCTAACTATCGTTGACGTTAGCACTAGTCGTACAACTACATTTTTGGCTCAAACGAATATAGGTACTTTTTACGTCACTTACTACTATAGTAGGGGTAACCAGAGTCGTAACACTTATCGTGTTACTCAGTATTGGGAAACTACATCTCAAACTACTACGTTCTCTGTGAGAACTTACCCCGGTACCGGTACAAACACGGTTACCTCATATACTACTTATTGGACTACCTATTTCGGAACTGTTACTGGTTTCAATACGGGCAGAATTACCACTTATGGCACGAGCCGTAGTACGGCAGAATCTCGTAGTACAGGAGAGTCCAGGTCTACTGCTACAAGTCGTACTACTACGTTTGGTACTACTACGTCGTTCGGTACAGCTACTAGTCGTACTACGCAAACCTCCAGAACTACTACGTTTGGTACTAGCAGAGGGACTACTACTGCATATACTACGACCACCTCTTTTGGCACAGCTACAAACCGTACTACGCAAACCTCTCGAACTACTACTTTTGGTACCAATCGGAGCACGACTACTGCATATACTACAACTACTGCATTTGTTACAGGTACGAGCAGAGGAACTACTACTGCCTATAGTACTACTACGTCTTTTGGCACTGCTACAAGCCGTACTACTACTTTTGGCACAACTACCGCTTTCGGAACAGGAACTAGTAGAGGAACCACCACCGTTTATAATACGAATCGAGGAACAGGTACGAGCAGAGGGACAACAACTACTTACACTACTTCTCGGGGTACTGGTACAAGCAGAGGAACTACCACTGCTTTTGCCACAAGTAGAGGAACAGGTACTAGTAGAAGTACCACGACTGCTTTTGCTACAGGTACGAGCAGAGGAACTACTACCGCGTTTAATACAACAACTGCTTTTTTGACATCAAAAAGCACCACCACTGTTTATAATACGAACCGAGCAACAGGTACTAGTAGAGGGACAACTACCTCATTCAATACAACAACTAGTCGTAGTACTACTAGTACATATACTACTACGTTTACGACTACATTTGCGACTAATAGAAGTACTACTACAACGTTTAATACAGCAACAAGTAAGAGTACCACTACTACGTATACAACTGCGTTTTCCACAATATTTAATACTAGTAAAAGTACTACGACTACTTTTACAACAACTTTCCTTACTTCTACAAGTAGGGCGACTACTAGTGCTTTCAACACAAATACTACTTTGAGCACTACTACTGCGTACACTACGTCATTCACTACTACATTTAATACTAGTAAAAGTACAACTACTGCCTTTACTACTACGTTTGCGACCGCAACAAGTAAGACGACTTCTACAACATTTACAACTACTTTCAATACTAGCAAGTCTACAGTGTCTACATATACTACGGCATTTACAACGACTTTCGGAACTAGCAATATAACTAGTAAAGCCACAACGACTACATTTAATACGGCCACAAGCAAGAGCACTACTAGTACATTTACCACGACCTTTGCAACAAGTAGAGGAACGAGTCATAGTACTACCAGCGCTTACACTACTACTTTTGCAACTAATAATATTACAAGTAAAAGTACTACTACCGCTTTTGTAACGACAACTGTATTTAGTACTAGTAAAAGTACTACTACTACTTTCGGAACTAGCAGAATTACTACTAACGAAACAGGGTGCGCTTACACAACAACATTTAATACTAGTAATGTTACTACTAAGTCGACTACTACCGCGTATTCGACAGCTACTTCTCGTACTACAAACTTTGATACTACCACTGTATTTGACAGCAGTAGAGGTACCAGCCGTAGTACAACGAGTGCTTACACTACTACTTTCGATACATCTGACGGCACCTCTAGGAGTACTACCTCTGTATTTAATACTGCTACAAACAGAGGAACTACTAAAAGTACTACTACTGCCTTTGATACTACGGCTTCTACTAGCAGAACAACTTCTAGTGCGTTTGTAACTGTATTTAATACAAATATTACTACGCAAAAGTCAACTACTACTACTTTCGATACTTCGGATACTACAAGTAGAAGTAGTACCACAGCGTTTACTACAGTGTTTAATACTTCTAATATAACTACTGTAAGTACGACTACTGCATTTTCTACAATATATGGAACTGCGAGAACTACCACAACCTCTCGTACCACTACGTTTGATACGTCCAAAGGTACTTCGAGGTCTACAACCACTACGTTCGGAACAAATACAGTTGTTTACGAGCGTGTCACAAGCACAGGGGTAGAAACAGAAGTTTCTTCTGCGTCTGCACACAACTCACGATATTGGGATGGATCACAATGGACGGAATAACCGTTGAAGAATTAAATCATAAATTAGAAACAACATTAGAAATCGTCATGGAGCACTTCGTAGAAATGGAAGAGCGCATGGAAGACCTAGAAGCCGACATAGAGGCTTTACAAGATGCCCCTTAAAAAGCTAGCAGATAACGAAGAGCTAGGGAATGCTGCGGCACACTTTTTCAAGTCTGGGAATATAATGCGCTCAGATGAAAATGATGAAGTTGCTAAGCTAAGACACCTACTGCCTAAAACTGGTAACTGGTTTACTCCTCTGGAGTATGATATATGGTATAATATAGACGAAGAAAATATTTTAGGTTATACATATACTGATGTATTTTCCAAGTGTTTAATGCTCAGGGTTGCCTGTGTAGAAAAATGCCACCGTACTATGGAACTAGCGGCTAGAGAACCTGTTACTGAGGAAGGTATGGCTATTTTTAATGAATTGAAAAATAATAGTCAGGACAAGTATAAACTTAGTAAAAGAAAACAGAAAAAACATAAATTTGTTATTTTTCTTCCTGGTACTAATATCTTGGACAAAGTTCTGGATTTTGAAAAGACAAAAAGAGCTGTAGCACAGGGAGCAGTACTTAAGTGTCACCCACTAACCGCCCCTGGAATGGTAGCATACTTAAAGTCCGAGTTCGGAAGAGACAAGGTACTAGCAAAGAAGTTATCTGGTCATAGACTGTTAGAAGAGGCAGATATTGTGGGATGCTGCGCTAATTCCGAGATGGGTATCTTAGCACTTACAAAAGGAAAGGCATTATATTTATTTGACAAACCAGATTCTCCCTACACCACGTATAAATCTATTTATAGAGCAATAATGGTAGATGAAACTCCCAGTATAGAAAAACTTCAAAGACTATTATCTGCTAAGTATTCAGGTTTAGTCCCTTATTTTATAGATAACCCGCAAGAACGCATAGACTACTTTTTTAATTTTTGGAAATCAACGCCCCATGTTTTATCTCGTATTAAACAAAAATAATTTCACTTCTCTCACCGTAGATTCTATAAAAAAGAATATGCCAGACGCAGAGTATAAAGTCGTAGACCTAGAAGAAGGTGGTCGACTACCTACAGCTTTTAAACATGCCAAAGGCTTAACTATGGTTGTAACAGGTGGAATAGTTCTTAACATAAAAGAAGGCGACCTGCCTCCTGATGAAAAGCTAGAAAAACACCACCTTGCTATGAGCAGGGAAGCTGTTTTCTCTGATCACCCTAAATGGAGAACAAACTATAATCTTATAAAGAGTCGTTTACATGACGGGGTTGTAGATATGTCTATTTTTATTATTAATCCTAATAAGTGGAAAAAGGTACCTACATCTGATAGTAACTTTCTATTGGGTAAAAAAATTCTTTATATGCCTAGATACATGAACCACAGAGACGATCCTACACTAGGTACGTGTATGGGTGGTAGAGATATATTATCCTATGCCGCCCTAGGTCATGATGCACCTGTATTGAATTATCTTACTCACTTATACTCTGGGAATGCTAGTGTTAGAGAGACTTTTGGATGTTGTTTTGATAGGCTGTTACCTTATGTAGATAATTTGCCTGAGAAAGAGAGAAAGGTAGTCGAAAGACTTGGCAATCTTACGAAATTGAGAGTAGGTAAGTTAAGACAGATGTTTGCAGACATACAAAAAAGCCCCGATTAAGGGGCTTCGTTGTTTATGGATGTATGGGAAAGTTAATCTGTTTTCCTAACATATCTGCTATGTCTTCGACTTGTTCCTCAGTAGCCCATAATACTCCTAGATTAAACTGAATAACTCCAGGTTTAGTATTTTGGCGAGTACAAATGTTTTCAAAAGCTAGAGTATACTTACAGATTATAAAGGGAAGGTCAGTTATAATATTTCCTTCATCTATGTTTACTCGTATATCTGTTACACCGTCTCTATTAAAGAGCTGTACTTCAGGGCTTTCTTCATTAACATACAGTGCCTCATCTTTAGCTTCTGCTCTACTAAACTCCGAATTACCGAAGTTAGGAAAAGAGCCTGTAATGTCTGGGAACCATATATTGCTTCCAAAGTTTTCTACTCTACTATTTTGCTCTACGTTATTCTTTGCGAAATCGTCGAGCATACCCATATAACTTAACTCGCTTGAAAAGCGAAAGTCTTGTTCTTGTTGCTGTTCACTCATTTGTTTGTTCCTTATACGATCTCACAAGCACCGCCAACACAGGCAAGTTCTTGAGATCCAGTTGTGTTATCTTCTACTTCAAACTGAGCCAAATCTTCCCAGTTTACATTTTGTGGCATTCCCGCTAGGAGCTTTAGATACTCTTCTTCGTCAATGTCCTCATATGGAGCTTGCTGATAAGTGTGATCACTTGTTGGAAGCAAACTAATTCCAGAACATAGATCAAAGTTATCCCAAATCCATTGTGCTACTTGTAAATACTCGCTGTCAGTGTAGTATACAGTTACACTTGGCTTATGTTCACACCAGTGATTCTGATATGTTTTCCATAGCTTTAGCTGATGCATTGCACCTACATCTTTTACGCAAGTACTTGCTTCTGGAGACTTTACAGGAAAGCTAAAGACTACAGATGTTGGAGACATTACATCTTGTTCCATCGGGAATCCTGCTTGCTCCATATAGAGCGCAAGTGGATCTTTTTTGTCCGAACGTACTCGGCGGATGTAATGCTTACTAAAGCGAGGATGTATGCCGGAAGCACTGTCAACAAGCTGAGAAACAGTACCGCTAGGCTTAACACACGTAATAGCTGCAGACTGTGCAACGCCAAGCTTCTCAGCCCATTCTTTATTTGTTTCAATACTAACATCTCTCATTTCCTCTAGCCATGCTGCTAGCATTGGTGACTCTGGGTCTCCGCCCAAGATTTCATGATCCATGATACCTGTCAAACTTACGCCTAGCAATGCCTCTTCTTCAGTGTTACGCTTCCAACGCACCCGTAGATACCTAAAGTCTGTAAGAGTTGACTGTAGTGTACCAATGATTGTTGCTTTGCGTACTTTTTCTTTTAATGTTTCTAACGTGTCGTCTGCTCGTACAACTACTTCTGACAAGTTACAAAACTCGTTGCTTCGTAGAATAATCTCAGAACAAGGGTTAGTACCGAAATCTTGTTCGTGATCTCTACGTCCGTTACGTGCTGCAATCTTCTGTGCCGCTACACGACTGAACAACCCACGCTCACCAGATTTAGACTCATATAGATTCTTCATCTCTTGTAGAAATGCTTCAAAGTCAGGCTTCTCTGTGTATGCTACAGAATTATTTGCTAGACGACGTTGTCCTTGATCTACCCACCACTGACCTGACTTAGCTTTTGACATACGTTGGTCTGACAGATTAGACAAACTAATCAGAGCAGATCTACGAACACCACCAACTACTACGATGTCAGCGACTTTACAACATACATCGTGACATTCAATACTTGTCAGTTTACGACCTGCGGCTTTTTGGAATACTCCCACACAGAAACGGAATAAATCTTCCAAAGGCTCTGGGCCACTTGCTCGACCACCAAAAGTCTTAAGTCTAGCACCGGCTGGACGTACTCGGCTCATGTCCCACTGAGGTAATTTACCTGCATATAGCATGGCAATCAACTCACGGAAGGCACTTGCCCATCCTAGCTTACTATCACTTACTACGATTGTAGAGTTTGTTTTGTGGAATGTTTCTGCTACTTCTGGCAGCTTATTGATGAAGTTACGCTCTACACTAAAACCTACACCTGTTCCACACATCAATACATACATTAGCTCGTCAAAAGCTCGTGGATGGTCAATATGTAAGTAACTACAGTTAAAACCTGCTACGTTATCACGTTTCAAGGCTTCGCCTGCTGTCATCATACAACGCATAGAAGGCATAACCTCTAGCGCATGAATAGCATCCCAGATCTCTTGACCATTTTCGTCGTCTAACTGTTCTCTTTCTTTAAAGAAATTAACATAACGACTGCATGTTTCTTCCCACGTCTCACGACGTCCTTCTTCCTCTAGCCAACGGGCGTACCTGCTCTTATGAATAAAACTTTGATACTGATCCATTATACCATTCTCTCCTCAATATTGGACACATTGTCCTTGCCTATTGCGTCATCGCAATATGTTACTAAATCCATCAACTCGTAGTTCTTTAAAAGTACTTCTGCGTTTTCATTCAATTCTTGTATGTACTTGTATTTTCCATCAATAGGTATACAATCATAAATTGACATGGCATCGCCATACTGTTCTATAAGCTGTTGTGCTCTTTTCGGCCCTATGCCGTTGATTCCTGGGACATTATCACCTTTATCTCCTGTTAAACACTTAAAAGAGATATACTCCTCAGGTTTAACTTCATAGTGTTCGTGCCAGTTATCTATTGTTACCTCTTTTCGAGTAACGTAAGAAAATCTACTTACACCGTCCTGAATCAATAAGTCCCAGTCTCGGTCACTAGATACTAACCAGATATTTTCTAGTCCGTAATCTTTCTTTCGCTTTACGAGGTGGGCAGCAAGATCATCTGCCTCTACACCTTTGTAGCGAAGAACTTCAAAGCTCTCTGATAGTAATTCTAATGTTTCTTCGTACTCTTCAAAAAAGTCAATAAATGCTTGCTTCTCTGCTTCAGTTTGTTCGGCATACTTATCTTTTCGATTCTGTTTGTACTCTGGTAATATCTCTTTTCGATAACTCGATGACCCCCAATCTGCGGTAATAATAATTTTACCACAATTGTAAGATGTTGCTAGAGATCTTACTGTTTCTACATACTGATCACGAAAATCTGTTCTGCCTTGATGTTTCCACCGAAAAGCTAAGTTTAGTGCATCTACTACTAGTACACCATCTTGGTTACGTTCGTTAAAATTAAAAGCCACCTATAAACTCCGTCTTTTCTGATTCCAACCAATCATCAGCGAGTAGTACATAACAGTTTAGAAAACGAATATACAAATACTCTATAGTGTTCTCTGGTTTGTTTTCTGTTACTACAAATACTTTAGATCGGTCATATTTAAAGAATAACAAGGGCTTTTGATCGCCACCTGCTGCTTGTATTACAATCTTCTTCCACCATCTGATAATGTTATTTGTTTTCGGTTGTGTGAATATCTTATCAGTCAGCGGTGAATCTTTGTAATTTTTTACCTCTATACAATAATGATTTCTCTGATTGGGGACATATAAGTCCCCTTTCAGATACTCAAGAGCGCCAGAGGCAGGCACTCTCTCAAATTTCAGTCCGGTCGCTTCCCTCAGCATGTCCCTCACTAGGTACTCGCCTCTCGCTCCCTTCGCTCTCGAATCTACCATCTTCGTCCTCTTCTTTCTTGGGTTCTAATACTTTCTGATCCCAGTGATTTTGTTGTGCCCACCACATTCTTCGTCTACCTGCGCTCATCCTTACTCCAATACGCTAGTGTTTCCATCCTTGACTACTTCGATCTTCTCTAACAGTGGGTGAGACCAACCATGAGAAACTAGATAAGTATTCATATCTTCTCGTAGTAGAACTTCTACTATACGCTCCTTTCCGGCATCATCAAGAACACTAATAACTTCATCTAAGAACAACACATTGATTTTAGACTTTGATATACTACTCATCAATCTACGAATAGCTATCAAAGTAGCAGTATTTACTCTAGCCAACTCGCCAGATGAAAGTGCTAGAATATCTACTACATTACCATTATCAGTAATTTCTACATTTAATTTATCGTTCGATACGACAAACTCTAGTGTAAACCGACCGTCAGAGAGTTCAGCCAAGTACTCATTTGCTAATTCTTCGAGTTCTCCAACTAAGTTTTCAATCTTGTACGCAAGTAACCCGTTTGTACTAAAAGACTTTTTCAGAATGTCGAGTTCTGATTCTAGCTTTTGGTTTCCTGCGAGTTTACCATCGTACTCTTCTTGCTGTTCAACGAACTCTGCTGTCTGCTCTTGTATTACTTGAATACGAGTGTTGAGTCTTGTTCGTCTTTCGTTCTCTGCTGCATTTTCTGCCAATTGGGTTCGGGCTTCAGATAGTATACTCTTTAGCTCCGCAATTTTTGAATCCACTTCAGACTCTTCCAATATGTTAGTTGGTAGAGATTTGTCGTAGGAGCGATATAAGTCTTCCCACTCTTTTTGCGCTTTTTGATTTTGTTCAAAGATTTCATTCTTTGCTTTAATCTCTTGAATTTGAGGACGAATCTTCATAGCTTTGCCATGAGCCTCGTCACGTTTCTCGCGTTCGCCTTCAATCATCGCTTTTTCGGAAGA
>ENA-UZWU01013078-UZWU01013078.1-metagenome-genome-assembly--contig:-Day-4--1m-contig-13078_pt1 | contig 12258 bp, 10 predicted proteins | sample MGYA00260345_ERZ794905 | MGnify/ENA metagenome assembly ERZ794905
CTTGGCTCGTTGAACGATACTATGATTTAATGGGCTTTCCATTAACCTAGGCTGTACAGATAATATATCAATTCTATGCATTATAAATCGAGTAAACCTCTAGGTAGTTGAAGCCAAATTTCTTTATTCTCTTCTGAAATATGGTCTATAAATGCCTCTACAAGAGGTATGTATTTCTCTTCACCATTGTATTTTACAGTGAGCATTAATTGTTGGGGCATCTCTTGAACATCGAGTACTGTACCAATAGCACCTAGCTCTTTATCTATAAGCTCAAATCCAATAAAAGTAAGTTCAGATTCTTGTGGCAAAACCTCTTTATCTGTATAGACCTCGCTCCCACTTATCTCTTGGGCATACTCATACGTTTCTACAAATTGGAGTTTTAGCACAGGCTCTTCTTGTTTGCCTTTTACGCTTTCTATCTTGTAAGGGATATACTGACCATCCATTTTTATAAAAACAAAATCGTCCCGCTGAAGCGAGACGATTTTGCGTTCCAACCTAAGTTGGATTTCACCTTTGTAGCTATGCGGACGACTGATGTATCCTATAGATATCAGACTATCCTTTTGTATCATAGCGTAGTGTTTTTATTTAAGCGTCGGCTTTCGGCGCTTCTTCTGCTGGAGTATCTGCATCTGCTGCAGGAGCCTCAGCTGCTACCTCTGGAGCTGCATCTGCTGCAGGAGCCTCAGCTACCACCTCTTCTGCTGCTACCTCTGGAGCTACTTCTGCTGCAGGAGCTTCTGCTACTGCTTCTTCTGCTACTTCTGGAGCTGCTTCCCCTTCTGCAGTTTCCACAGCCGCTTCTGCGTCTGCAACTACTTCTGGCGGAGCATTTTTCTCTGCTATCGCTTTTTCTCGAGCTATGCGTACTTCTTCTTCTTTTTTGTGCTGTTCAGCTGCTTTTTCTGCTGCCGTAGTTGTAAGGCTATCAGCCTTAGTTGCTACTTTTGCATTTTTTTCTTCGATCCAGGCTGCAAATTTTGCATCTGCTTGATCTTGAGTCATTGCACCTTTTGTTACACCCTTGTTCAGGTGGTGTTTATACAAAACACCTTTGTAAGAAAGTATTGCTCTACAAGTGTCAGTCGGAACTGCACCATTACTTAACCAACGAACCGCATCGTCTAAGTTCAAATCAATTGTTGCTGGATTTGTGTTCGGATTATACGAACCAATTCTCTCAATAAATCGACCATCCCTAGGAGCTCTTGCATCCGCCGCCACAATGTAGTAGAAAGGTTTTCCTTTTCTTCCTTGTCTACGAAGTCTTAATTTTACCATTTTATTTTTTTTAATCCCGCTGGTTCTCCTTGTTCCAGCAGGGCTGCAAAAGTCGCCATTTATTTTTATTCTCCAAACACTTTTTTTATTCCCAAATAGTGCAGCCAAATTTGTAGGCCATTGATCTGTAAATTTACTTTACAAACCACCTCATTTGACACCGAAAATTAAACCTGTTTTGACCATAACTCCACTGGTTTTAAAGCTTATAAGATCGATCTCTTTATAGTTATCTAAGAAGGTATCTACGCATGCCTTGATCCAATTCAATTCAGCTTTTAGTCGCCAATGCTCTCCATCATCTTGATGAAGGACAAGGAACAATCTGTATTTTGCTTCCGAATATTGCTGATTACTTGGGTCTTTATATACCCACTTTAAAAATTCTTTTGGGTCTAACATTGCTTTATTTACCTCCTGATGGAACTCACTTGGAAAAGTGATTGTTTTATGATCAAAGGCAATTCCATTGATATAGAAATATTTTTCGCGATCGCTTGTATCCTTAACCTTACGTACTTTGGGATGCATATGAAAAATGTGCTCAACTGCCAGTGAACTGTAATACTCATACCACCTATTTAGTGCGTAGTTTCTGAGGTCTACAAATCTTGCATGTGTATTAAATTCGTCGTAGATACGAGCGACTACGTCTTCAAAATTAGGAATAGAACAAACGAAATCGGTATGCGTCTCCCAAATATCTGCTTGCTTACGACCCCATTTATACTCTGACGCCAAACGCTTTTTTAGTTGTATTTCTAGCTGATCAAGATTCACTGCTTCAAAGGTACGAATTGAAGATTTTATTCCTATTCATTCTATTTATCGAATGGCCCGCTGTTTAGCGCAGTGCCGCACAATAAAGAAATCAATAAAAACGCTCTCTTTAATTTGTATCACTTTCTCTGAATTTCCTAATGTTATAGGAGAATGATAGCATAATATAACGCGTGAGTACATTACTATTGGTTTCCTCGTAATAGCTGTCATAAAAATTTTGAGACACATTGTTGTTTTGTCCAAGTATGTCATACATACTTAGTTGTATCTCCCCCCTTTTATTCTTAAACAGCTGTCTACCTACTCCAGCGGTCCAAAGTAGAACTCTATTGTTCAGTAGATCATTTAATCCAAAGTATTCTTGATGCTGCAACTTCGTACGAAACGTGATGCCAAATGGCATTATCCAATCATACTTTATCTTACTCGTCTGAACCACATAGGAACTATTTAAGTCACTATTGAGTGAGTTTGCACTCAACACGTAGTTGCTTTCGGTAGATAGAGTAAAATCAATTTTATCACTAATATTACTGCTCAATACAAAACCCAGTCCATAGTTTTGATTGAACGTATTGGATTCTACATTATTGATAAGCGATGGAATATTAGTAACTCCTGCGTTCAAGTTCAGATTAAGGTTGCTCTTAAGTTTAGCAATAGGAAAACCAAAGGTTACAAATGAATTTGCCGTAAACTGACCATCAAGATTTATGGGACTACTGAGTTGGCTCCCACGAGGTATGCTTACACCATTATAAACCGTATCTTGCTGTGCAGTGAAAGTACTCTGACCAATATAGTTGTTAGCAAAACCACCATTTATCATGGCATAAAAAATAGTATTATTCTTCACATTGGTCACATTGTATTTACTCATCACCCAGTGTCCGTATGTTTGCCGTAGCGATGAATTTCCTGTGCTTAGTTGCAACGTATTCGAATTGTCTACCGATGTGGTGAGCTGATTTGCCTGTGGTTTGGTGTTGTACGTTCGGTACATGGTAAACCAAGACGCTTTGTTTTTTAGCCTAGCTCTATAGAGAGCAAAAGGCAAGAAGTTGTGAAAAGTCTGGTTCACAAGATCACGAGTAGGTACTGTTTGGGTATTATCCAGGGTAGAGATTTCATATTTCAATCGAGCTACAAAACCACCTTTTCTATTAAATTTTCTAAAACCAATACCCGCTTGGTGCGTGTTCCAATCATTGTTATACACAGACGCAAGACTAGAGTCAAACGTACCTATATCAGGAGCTATCACTCCGCTAAACGTCTGCTGATTTGTAACATTTATACTATTGCTAAAATCATAGCTAACAAAAGTTCCTAGACCTTTATTCCCTATGGGCTCACTGAACATAATGCTGGTTTTTAGACCATCGATATTTTCATCCAAATCTCCTACTTGATCAATGTTACTTAATACAGCTTTGGTCGTATTACTTGAGTTTAGTTGATTGTCTCCGTCTGTGCGATCTATATCATTTTTTAACTGAACAAAAATGCTCCTACCTCGCTTCTCTCCGTTGAATCTAAACATGAGGTTATTACTCATTTTTAAAGCAAACAAATCACTACTAAACGTTTGACTAAGGGCGTTCACTATGGATGCTTCACGTGTTGTGCTTCCCTCAAGTGCACTTTGTCCGTCGTTCTGCTGTATTGATACACTTGGTATGTAAAAGAACGATATTTTGGGATTCACTTTGTACACCAATTTTGCGTTAAGTTTATGATTAACATTAGTGCTTATATTGGAATCTGTCTCCTCATATTGCTGTCCACTGGAGTTGTCTATGTAGTAGTTTTGAAACGACCTGTTCACTGCATCATTGATTCCTTGGTTGTAAAAGTAACTGCTACTTACATTTATCTTTTTTCCCCAATTATCCTGATAATTCAGTCCACCTGCAATAGTTTCTGTCACACCACCTATACTTCCTACCCTAAAATCACTGGCACTGCCTCCAGCGCTAAACCCACTTAAAAAAGACGGTCGGCCACCACTACTTGGTCCTCTACCGCCTTTGCGACCACCACTCCCTTTGCTACTATTATCACCCAGCACACCCAACAGATCTTCTGAACTAAAATTTTGCTGGTTTATATTATTTACTTGGCCAAGTATAGAGAGTCTCCGTTCTCCTCGAAACATATTGACATTGCCTCCCGCAGCATATCTATTATCCAAACCACCACCAGCATAGACTTTACCAAACTCACCGTTTCTCATGTTTATTTTGGTTACAATATTTATCGTTTTTACACGTGTTCCATCGTCTACACCACTGGCTTTGCTTTGTTCACTCTGGTCATCAAATATCTGAATCTTGTCTACTACTTCCGCAGGTAATGTAGTCAGAGCGGTCTTAGGATCTTGACCAAAAAACTGTTTACCATCCACTAACACTTGTTGCACCTTTTCTCCTTGTGCCTTCAGTTCTCCGTTGTCATCTTGAACACCTGGCATTTTTTCCAAAAGGTCTTTTGCACTTGCATTTTGGTTCGTTTTGTAGGCCTTGGCATTAAACGATGTGGTATCCCCCTGAGTGGTCGCTTGCACTGCCTGTTGTTTCACATCTATTCTCTTCAACTTGGTTACTTTATCGCTAAGTAATATGGTTCCCAAATAGTCGTCTCTCCATACACGAAGCGGCTCAGAGTATGGTTGCAGTCCGAGATAGTTTATTTTTAGGGTGTACTCTCCTCTTTTGAGGTCAAATGTAAATGCTCCCTTAGTATCGGATACTGTACCAGCTGCTATGTTACTATCTGCCGTAAGTACAAAAATGGTAGCACCCACTATGGCTTCATTGGTTTCTGCGTTTTTCAACTTACCTCCTATGGGGAAAGTCTGTGCAGATATGGATACGGCGCAAAAAGTTGCGATAGCGAGAAGTATATGTTTCATTTCTATATAATACTACAAAGATATTTTGATTGTGATTTATCTGTAACCACAATACTTTTTTTGAATTGGACGACTTTTAAGATAAAATACCTTCATTGTGTGTTTGTGTAGATTAAATGCGTGGTTGTGCGTAGTAGAAGTCTTCAACGGTTTGGGAATAGAGGCACTTTCACAACAAAACAAACTTTAATTTTACGAAAAAAATGGTAACAAATGGGCGCAAGGGATTTGTGGGTTGGGATAGTAGTAAACGATAGGAACAGTAACAGATTTTACCTATTTAAGGTTATGAGCACTTCTCTCCATTCACGGAGTGGTAGCTCATTACAGCAGTCTTTAGTTCTTTCGATTCTTCATCTACATATCTGCATTGGTCTATGGGCTTCATGTAAAGATGCAGGCTCATTGCCCTATTTTTACTTATATTTTGGAGGGTATGAAAAACCGTACGGTCATCTACAGATGTAACTTCGTGCTGAGACACGTGTTTGGTCTCGGTATAAGTCAACTTATTGGTGTTCTCATTTAACACGTACATTTCTTCCTCAAATTCACCAGAGATTACTTTTACCCAGCATTCCTGACCGTTATGGCAATGGTTAGCTGTTTTTTGACCAGCTTCCCAGCACAATAAAATGAGCTCAAATGATTCATTGTGTGCTATACAATTTCGAGTATAATGGTCCTCATTCCAGAAGGCGTACTTTTCAAACGCTTCTTTTTTGAACACAAAATTGTGAGCTTGATCAACTGCTAAAACGTAATTTTCGTTAATAAGCGCACCAACAAGGTCCCCTAAAGCAGAAAATTCAATGGACTTTTGGGATTGAAAATTCATATATTTTGGTCAAAACTAAGTGGTTTTAGCCAAAAAGGGTTGTCTAAATCACAAAACAGACTAATTCTACACAAAATGTAAGAAAATTTGTTTAAATCGTAAAATTGATGAACCATTGAACTAACGATGCAAACTGAATTAAAATTTTTCAACGAACTTGTAATAAAACTCTTAAAACACGAAAAAAGTACTCCCGTAGTTGAACCGCTGCCTACTTCCTCCGTTATCAATGATCTAGACCTAGGCTTCAGCGATGAGGGAATGCATGAAGAAGATTGGCAGAAAGTGGTAGAAAATGCTGTAATGCATACTCCTAGGACTGCTTCTAAGTTATTCTTCAATCAACTTTTTGGCGGAAGACAACCCAAAGCAGTAATTGGTGACCTTCTAGCGGTAATACTCAACAATAGCATGTACACCTACAAAGTGGCAGGACCGCAAGCAGGGATAGAAACAGCCATAATAAAAGAAACATGCAAGTTGGTAGGGTACCCCGATGGAGACGGCACTATGCCGCCAGGTGGAAGCATGAGTAACTATATGGGTCTTGTAATGGCTCGAGACGCCAAAGACAATACGGTAAGATACGCAGGTATTAGCAAGCGAATGACACTCTATACGTCGAACACATCGCACTACAGCACCCCAAAAAATGCTGCTTTTGCTGGTGTAGGTAGAGACAATATACGCTACATCAATAATGATGATCAAGGAAGAATGGACCCTGCGCACCTAGAGCAGTGTATTCAAAAAGATATAGCCCAAGGCCATACGCCTTTTTATGTGAATGCCACTGCGGGAACCACTGTGCTTGGAGCTTTTGACGATATAAATGCCTTAGCAGATGTTTGTCAAAAATATAGACTTTGGCTGCATGTAGACGGAGCCTACTGTGGTGCTGTTATTTTCAGTGAAAAATACAAACATCTTACTGCAGGTATGCAACGCAGCGATAGTTTTAGTTTCAATGCTCATAAAATGCTTGGAACTCCCCTCAGTAGTTCCATACTCGTAACCAAGCACAAGGATCAATTGGTAAAATCGTTCTCTAACGAGGCAGACTATCTCTACCAAACTGGAGATGAAGATTTCGATCTTGGAATAACGAGCATACAATGTGGTAGAAGAAATGATGCGCTAAAACTTTGGACACTCTGGAAATCTGTCGGAAACAAAGGGCTGGAGAAAATTGTGGACCACCAGTTTCATCTTGCAGATATAGCAAGAGAATATTGTGAGAATCATCCTGACTACACGCTCTACAGCTTCCCAGGTTCCATTTCTGTATGTTTTAATTACAAAAATATAGACCCCAAAGAACTATGTACTAAATTGTATGAAGACGGAAATCTAATGGTAGGATATGGTAAGTTTAGAGAACAAGAATTTGTTCGTTTAGTAACCATTAACGCTACGAACGGTAAAGAAGAAATAGAGCGTTTTTTTAATGTCTTGGAGGCAGGCGCTCAACCATCTTAACACTGCAACTAAACCATAACAATGCTCGTAAAAATAATCGCTTTATCACTCTATGTTTTAGTACTATTCCTTATCGGCATAGTAGCGTCTAGGCGTGTCAAAAACATAAGTGACTACTACGTAGGTGGCAAAAACATAGGCTATTGGGCAGTTGCTTTCTCAGCCAGAGCTACCGGAGAATCAGGTTGGCTACTCATCGGTCTTACGGGCATGGGAGCCTTGGCAGGTTTATCCGCATATTGGGTGGTACTTGGCGAAGTTCTAGGTGTAGCCATATCATGGCAATTTATGGCCAAGCGATTTAAGCGAAAGTCTGATCACTATCAGTCCATTACTATTCCAGATTATTTAGAAAGTCACTTCAAAAGCAGTACGAAATTTCTAAGAGGGCTAGCCGCCTCCATCCTATCCATATTTGTAGTCATCTATGTAAGTACTCAGATAGATGCTACGGGTATAGCTTTCGAGTCTATGATGAATATGAACTACTATCATGGTGCTCTCCTGGGTTTCTTGATAGTACTCGCATACATATTTATAGGAGGGTTTGTAGCCGTGGTATGGTCTGATTTATTTCAGGGCGTCTTAATGTTCGTTGGTCTGGTACTACTGCCTATAGTAGTCTATTACAATTTGGATGCGAACCTCAACATCCTGGAAACTCTGAAAAGCATAGATCCCAACCTAACCAATATTTGGGGAGGAGAAGGGTTTTGGCTCAACCTTGCCACTATCTTAGGATTCTCTATGATAGGCTTGGGTTTTTTGGGCTCTCCACAAGTATACGTTCGTTTTATGTCCATCAAAAACGAAGAGGAAATAGACAAAGGAAAATGGGTAGCCATATTTTACACATTGCTTACAGATGCTGCTGCGGTAACCATTGGTATACTTGCTAGAGTCTATTTTACTTCAGAAGGACAAGATCCTGAAGCTGTCTTCGGCATAGGAGCTACAGATGTGCTCAACATGGTAACCTCGAATTTTCTTCCGCTTGGCATAGCCGCTATCTACATTGCTATCGTACTTTCAGCAATTATGTCTACCATAGATTCATTACTCGTAATGGCAAGTAGTGCAGTCACACGTGATTTTTATCAAAAGATTTTCAACCCTACTGTAAGAGATGAAAAGCTTACCAAGCTCTCTAGATACGTAACACTTACCATGGCTATACTTTCTTTGTTTATTGCCTTTGCAATGGCCTACTTTAGTCCAGATAGGCAGGTATTTTGGGTTATGATTTTTGGATGGAGTGGTATAGCCGCTTGTTTCTGCCCTGTAATTATTCTCTCACTTTTTTGGAAACCCTACTCCGAGGCAGGTGCAATAGCCAGTATTATTTCTGGATTTATTAGTGTTAGTTTTTTCAAGTTTGTACTCCAGCCTATGGACGGCATTGGGATTTACATAGAAAAGCTAGATGTACTAGCACCATCTTTTGTCATTGCACTCTTTTGTGGATGGATCTTCACTAAAATGTATCCTCGAGAAGAAAAAACACAAAAGAATAAGAATTAATAGTGAAAATAGTAATTTCGTGCCCTTGAAGCGATTAGTTTCCATATTTCTAATTCTAGTACTCAGTTTTGCTGGTGCAAGTAGCATTTTGCATCAACTAGAACAAGAAGAAACTCATTCTCATGAAGGAGGAACTCATCTATGTGCCTCAGATTCACATCATCACTGCTCTCTCTGCGATACACTAATCACATTTGGGTTTATTTCGAGTGAGATAGTAAATGATCAAGAGATTGTTTGGAGTAGCGACTATATAGCCAAACAAACTTCGCCTCTTCACTCCAAATCTACCTTTGAAAAAGCAGGTAGAGCACCTCCTATGAATTAATGACTAGACTTCCCTTAGTTATTTATTAATTCATAAAAAACACAAACACATTTAAATACAATGCGAACGGTATTCGCTGTGCTTATGCTTTACAGTATAGGTACATTTTCATATGCCCAGGTAACCTTGCGCGGCCAAGTGCTAGACAGTGCCACCAGGCAACCATTGGGACTTTCATTCGTAAAGATAGCCAACCAAGATTTGGTAGCTGATACGAAAGGTAACTTTGGAACAACTAGCGTGCGTGTTGGGCAGCATACGCTGCTCGTAAGTCATGTTGGGTGCGAAACGAAAAAAGTACGCCTGGTTATTCGTAGGGATACATTTATCACTATATATCTTCCGCATCATGACCACACTTTCAAAGAAGTAGTAGCCTATGGACATCAAAATAACCGAGAACCCGATGCTCGACTGATACAAATCGTGAGCACCAAAAGATTAGAACAACTTGCCGCAGTTAGCCTAAAAAATGCTCTGCAAAACGTGAATGGTGTTCGTTTTTTAAAGACTGGAACAACTATAGCCAAACCAATCATAAATGGAATGCACAGCAACCGTATTTCAGTGATAAACGAAGATAGTAAACAAGAGGGCCAACAATGGGGAAGTGAACATGCTCCTGAGATAGATCCCTTAAGTGCAGGTAGTATAGAACTCATAAAAGGAGCCTCTACTCTGCGCTATGGCAGTGATGCTATGGGCGGAGTGATTAGGATACTGCCTGCCATTTTTGATGATAGCAGCTACACCAAAATTTCACTAATTACCAAGGGAGAAACAAATCCCAATGGTGCCCAATTGGGTATGAAAATTGAAAACAATAGGCAAAAAATAGGCCTAGGACAACGCCTTGTAGTGAACCTAAAACGAAATGGTGATGCAGCTGCAGCAAGCTACGTACTGAGTAATACCGGATTTTCGCAGCTCAGTGGTTCTTATTATGCACACTACAGGCATGGTAAAAATGAGCTAGCACTAACCGCAACAGCTTTTGTACAAGAGCTAGGAATCCTTGCTGCCTCGCACATTGGTAATCTTACAGATCTAAACAGAGCCTTGGCAAGCGATACACCTCTCATTACTAGACCATTTACCTATACAATAAAACAACCCTCCCAGCTAATTCAACACTATTCTAGTAAGCTAAAGTGGCACTACAACAGTGATCACCTTGGTCCTGTAACGCTGAGCTATACCATACAAAAAAATCTCCGTCAAGAATTTGATAATCATAACAGAAACAAAGATGCTGCGCTAAATCTAAATCTCACAACACATCAACTTACCCTATTAGTAGATAAGCACATAAACCAATGGAGACTCCAATATGGAGCACAGGGAGAACAGCAACAAAATATTTTTCAGGGGCGTTACTTTATACCCAACTACCAACGGCACAAAACAGGGATTTTTAGCATACTTACCATAGAAAAGGACCACTATCTACTAGAAGGTGGAGTAAGGTATGATTGGCAAAACACCAATACTTTTCGCTTTGTTAAAGATGTAGTAGTAAATGAAATATTTACCTACGATGGCATTAGTGCAAACCTTAGCGGGTGGCGAAGAATAAATGAAGATTTAAAACTACACCTATCTGCGGCCACGCGTTTTCGTAGTCCTGATATAAACGAGCTCTTTAGCAATGGATTGCACCATGGTTCTGCAGCGCTAGAATTTGGGGACTTATCCCTAAAACAAGAACGCTCTTACTCGCTTAATGCCGCATTCAACTATAACCACAACAGACTACAAGTACAAGTAGAGCCGTACTTTCATTATTTCCAAAACTATATCTACCTACAGCCCAGTGGTGAAATACAACTCAGTATACGTGGAGCCTTTCCAGTCTTTCGCTACATACAGACAAATACCAGGTACATAGGAACAGATATAAACATAGGCTATAGGATAACAAATAACCTCACCACAGAAGCACAGGCAGCCTTGCTCTATGTAAAGGACGTAGTAAGCGATAAATACATTTTCGGAATACCTGCACAACGTGTCAGCGGACGATTAAAATACACCTTTGCAGAGGCACTCAGCTTACGCGATGGCTACCTCTGGATAGGCCCAAGCTATACCGCACGTCAAAATAGAGTAGAATTAGATCAAGATTTTGTGAAACCACCAGACGCATATTTCCTGCTAGACGCTGAGTTTGGAGCCCAATATAGCGATACGCCACTTCATTTTAGTGTCGGGGTTAACAATGCTCTAAACAACTCATACAGAGACTATATAAATAGATACAGATACTTTGCCAATGACCTTGGCATCAATTTTTACATTACATTAAATTACACATTTTAAAAACACATGAAACAATCAAAAACAAACATTTCAATTTTGGCTTTTTTAGCCCTTGGCGTAATCTCTTTCTCATCTTGTAAGGATGACGAGGTAGTGAACCCACCAAATCCCAACGAGGAAGAACTTATCACCTCTGTTGAGTTAGTATTTACAAACGCAGCAGACTCTACGGATGTAAGTACTTTCAAATTTGCCGATCCTGATGGAGAGGGAGGTAATGCTCCTACACAGCAGGATACTATACGACTGGCACAAGAAAGTAATTATACACTAGCTGTGCGATTCTTAGATGAAAGCTCTTCTGATGTTGAAGACATTACCGAAGAAGTAAAAGAGGAAGCAGAGGAGCACCTTGTATGCTACACAACTGATGCCAGCACAACTGTCACTATTTCTGACAAAGATATGAATGAGTTAAACGTAGGCCTTGAAGCAAACGTAGAAACTACCATTGCAGCAAACGGGACTTTTACTGTTGCCCTTAAGCATCAACCAGACGTAAANNGTAGAAGTAGCTTTTGAGCTTGAAGTAAAGTAACCACTAACGTAAAATAGGCTTCAAGCACATTGCTTGAGGCCTATTTTATTTTTGGACTATCGTCAAAAAAAAATACCACAAAGGCGAACTCCAATAGCGCTAAATCTCCATTGAAAAATGCATTTTCAACGAAGTTTTGTTTACTAAGGGACAAGGCAGGGTAATTGTGCTCTTCTGAAGTACCGTTTGCAGTAAACTAAATTCCTAAAAACTGAGACGTATTTTCTCTACTTCATCAGCCCATACTT
>ENA-UZWU01011720-UZWU01011720.1-metagenome-genome-assembly--contig:-Day-4--1m-contig-11720_pt1 | contig 12236 bp, 7 predicted proteins | sample MGYA00260345_ERZ794905 | MGnify/ENA metagenome assembly ERZ794905
CCCATGCCGTGCTGCTGATTTATAAAGAGCCACAAGTTGTAGGCGGTGTTGCTATGGATGATGTGTTATTTGTGCAAGAACGCAATCCTTTAAGAGAGCAATGGGATGGTTATCGTTTGGGTACAGCGGGCGCCAAAGAAAAATTAGGTTTTTCCAATGTGTTTTTTAATACGCAATTCACCGATTTTAAAACTGATTTTAATCGCTTTGACCAAGTGCTTTTTTTTGACTTCAACAACGATGTGCGTGACGATGCTAGAAATGATGCAGACCTCTTTTCACTGATCAATAGCTTTAAGGAAAAAGCAAATTTCCCGCCAGACTTTAATGTAGAAAAAGCCTCTTTATATCGTTACATCACCACCTCTGACGCCAATAGTTCGGCGAATGTTGCCCAAGTGCTGTCGCGTTCGCTGCGCTCCAACGAAGACTTGGCAAAGGACGCGCTGCTTAGTGCATACCAAAGTGCCATAAACGAACGTCAACGCGCAGAGCTCAAGCAGCAGATGTCTGCCCAACTTACCAATCTCAACTCCCAAACCCTTCCCATGATTATGGACGGCTTGCGTGAGATTAAATTGCCCGAAGAAGTGGAATTGCTAAAGAAAGCGATTTACATATCAGCGGTAGGTCAAGTGGAGGTTATGAAAGCCATGCATCCCGGTATGTCGGAGCGTGAAATACAGGGAATCCATGAATTTGTTTTTAAAAAATACGGAGCTGAGTATGAAGGTTATCCCTCCATTGTGGGTGGTGGTCATAACGGCTGTGTGCTTCATTATATTACCAATGACAAACCCACTGTTGGTAGCGATTTGGTCTTGATGGATTTGGGTGCTGAATACCACAACTATACCGCCGATGTTACCCGTACCATCCCTGCCGACGGTACCTTTTCAGCGGAGCAACGCGCCATTTACGATATTGTCTACGAGGCCCAAGAAGCCGGAATAGCGGCATCAGTTGTAGGTGCAGGAATGCGTACACCGCATCATGCAGCAGTTGAAGTGATTGTTAGAGGACTAAAAGCATTGGGCATTATTCAAGATATTTCGGAAGTGCGTAAGTATTTTCCGCATGGTACTTCTCATTACCTTGGTTTGGATGTGCACGATGCGGGTACGTATAGTCCCTTTCAACACAGTACGCTTATAACGGTTGAGCCAGGAATTTACATACCTGAAAACAGCCCATGTGATCCCAAATGGTGGGGAATAGCAGTTCGTATAGAAGACGATATCTTAATTACCAATGACGGCCCCATAAACTTGTCTGCTTATGCGCCGCGAACTGCCGATGGCATTGAAGCCATGATGCGTGAGCCCAGTGTATTGGATGCTTTTATACTGCCCGAATTAAACAGCTTGGGACAATAGGTAGTCTTTGAAGGCGTCATAGCCACTCAACGAAGTCTTCTCTGGTGTTTTGTCGAGAATGTGTTGAATCTGCGTGGGAATTTCTAGGGTTAGCCCCAGAGTTTCTTCTACCGTATCACGGAATTTAATGGGATGTGCCGTTTCCAAGAATACCCCGTAATGATCTGGATTGTTTGCTAAAAAGTGCTGTAAACCCAAATAGCCAACAGCTCCGTGTGGATCGGCAACATAATTGTGCATTTGATGCAGCTCAGTCAGTGCAAACTTTGTTTCGGCATCGTTATAGGCATAAGAAGAAAAGTCTTGTTTTAGTGCATCAAAATCATTTCCGTAAAGAGATTGAATACGAATAAAATTAGATGGATTTCCCACGTCCATAGCATTTGAAATGGTTTGCTTAGAGGGGTTGGGTTGGTAGTCTTGTGTTTGCAAATAGCGTGGTACTGTATCGTTGATGTTGGTACTTGCAATAAAATGGCTAATCGGCAAGCCTAGCCTTTTGGCCACGATACCTGCACAGATGTTTCCAAAGTTTCCACTTGGAACCGAGAAAGCTAATTTTTTGTCAATACCCATACGCTGAAACTGCTGATAGGCAAAGAAAAAGTATAGTGATTGTGGCAACCAACGGGCTACGTTAATCGAATTGGCAGAAGTAAGGTTTAATTTTCCTTTTAAGTCCTCGTCTATAAACGCCGACTTGACCATTTCTTGGCAGTCGTCAAATACACCATCTACTTCAACAGCTTTGATGTTATTGCCATTGGTGGTAAGTTGTAGTTCTTGGATGTGGCTGACCTTTCCTTTAGGGTAAAGGATGATGACTTCAGTTCCTTCAATGCCTAAAAAACCTGAAGCTACTGCACCCCCTGTGTCGCCAGAAGTAGCCACCAAAACGGTTACTTTCTTGGGACTCTTTTCGTTGAAATAACCAATACAGCGTGCCATAAAGCGTGCGCCCACATCTTTAAATGCCATAGTTGGTCCGTGGAAAAGTTCTAGGGTGGCTGTAATGTCATTGATTTTATTCACTGGAAAATCAAAGCAAAGTGTATCAGCAACAATTTTTTCCAACCGCACTTCTGGAATGGTGCCTCCCACAAAGGGGCGCATCACTTCAACGCCAATCTCCAACATGGATTTATCGACGATATCCGCTAGAAAGCTTTCGTCTAACCTCGGCGTGCTTTCAGGGAAATACAAACCCCTGTCGGGGGCAAGTCCTCGAATTACAGCTTCTGAAAAGTTGGCGGTGTTGTTTTTGTCGGTGAGGCTGTAGTATTTCATGTGAGATCTTCTATAAAACTAACCCCTGTTTTTTTAACGGGACTGACGTGAATGTCAAAAGGAATATTTGTTTCTTCTAAAACAGACTGCATGGCTTGTGCAACCTTATTGGCTGTGCTCATGCCTCTAGAAAGGGCAAACACTGAAGGACCAGAACCTGAAATGCCTGAACCCAGCGCACCACTTTCTGTACAAGCTGCTTTTAATTCGTTGAAATAGGGGATTAGTATAGATCTAGCTGGCTCAACGATACCGTCAACCAAAGATCTGCTCAACAGCTCATAATCCTCTTCATATAGGCTAGAAACCAACGCACCCACATTTCCCCATTGACTGATGGCCTTATCTAGCGTCACATTTCTTTTGAGTACGGCACGTGCATCAGCTGTTTTAACTTCGATTTTGGGATGTATCACCGTTGCGACAAGCTCTAGTGGCGTTGGTAATGCGCAGATGTCCAATGGATTGGTGTCGCGGACTAAAGTAAAACCTCCTAAGAGTGCTGGTGCCACATTGTCGGCATGGGCACTTCCGCAAGCCAGGCGCTCTCCCTCCATAGCAAAAGGAATCAATTCTTTGTTGGTAAACGGATTGCCAAGTAAGTAATTTATGCCCGCTACTGTACCTGCGGCACTAGCAGCAGAGCTTCCAATGCCACTACCGGGTTTGATGTTTTTATCTATTCGGATTTCAAAGCCTAATTGTGGATTGTGCGCTTTTAGCATAGCCAAACCTGCAACACCTGCAACATTTTTCTCTGCTTCAAGTGGTAAATCTTGCCCTTTGATAGATGTGATATGTATGCCCGCCTTTTCACAGCGACGTATTTCCATAAGGTCCCCAATGTTTTCGAGACAGAGTCCCAAAACATCAAAGCCACAAGAAATATTGGCTATACTGGCTGGCGCAAATAGTTTAACGCCTTTTACATCAACTTTTTCCAATTCTAATGATATCTGCAAATATTCCAGAAGCGGTTACATCAGCACCTGCACCTGCACCTTTGACAATCAAAGGTTGTTGTGCATATCTGTCTGTGTAGAACAACACGATGTTGTCACTGCCCTCAAGGTTATAAAAATCATGCCCTTGTGGGATATGTTTTAATCCTACCGTTGCTTTGCCGTCTTCAAATGTAGCAACGTATTTAAGGCGTGCATTTTCACTCGCTGCTGTTTGGTAAAGGGCATCAAAATGAGCCTTGTGCTCGTCTAAACTTGTTAAAAAAGCTTCGTTGCTGTCTGTATCCATACAAGCCTGCGGCAAGAATGAACTATTTTCAATGTCGGCAAGCTCCATGGCAAAACCACTCTCTCTTGCCAAAATCAATATCTTTCTTGCTACATCAATACCGCTTAAATCAATTTTAGGATCTGGTTCTGTGTAGCCTTCTTGCATGGCTTGCTCAACAACTTCACGGAATGATATATTTTCATTGAACGAGTTGAAAACAAAATTCAAACTTCCTGACAATACGGCCTGAATGTTGTGCACTTGATCACCCGATGCAATGAGGTGATTTAGTGTGTCAATGATGGGTAATCCAGCACCGACATTGGTTTCAAATAAGAAAGGTGCGTTGTATTTACGCGATAATTTTTTAAGGTTTTGGTAGTTGACCAACTCATCGGCACATGCAATTTTATTACAGGTTACTACGCCAATGTTATTCTTTAAGTAATGCGCATAGGTTCCCGCAATGATAGGATTGGCGGTATTGTCTACAAATATGGCATTGCGCATGTTTAGTGCTTTGGTTTTTTCAAAAAATAAATCTTTATCAGCTTTTTCGCCTGCATCCAGTTTGCTACTCCAATTGTCTAGGTTTATTCCCGCCGGGTCAAAGACCATTTTACGTGAATTGGAAATACCAATTACACTCAAATTGAGTTTGAAATGTTCTTTGAGAAAGTCGCGTTGTTGGTTCACTTGCTCCAGAAACTTACTTCCCACATTACCAATTCCAGTAACAAAGAGGTGTAGTTTTTTAATTTGCGCTTCAAAGAATGCTTCGTGAAGTGTGTTTAAGGCTTTCTTAATGTCTTTGCTGTCTATGACCGCAGTAATGTTTTTTTCTGAAGCTCCTTGTGCAATGGCTTTAACATTGACATTGTTATTACCCAACGCACGGAACATGCGCCCGCTAATCCCTTGGTGGTTTTTCATGTTTTCACCAACAAGTGCAATGATGGACAATGCTTTTTCAACACGTATGGGATTGATTTTTTTGGTCTCTATATCGAGTGCAAAGGCTTCGTCGATAGTTTCTTGTGCAAAATCGGCTTCTGCCGCATCTATACCTAAACAAATAGAGTGTTCAGAAGATGCTTGTGTAATCATGACCACGTTTATGTGATGTTGGGCCAATACCGTTAACAGTTTTTGTGAATATCCTGGAACGCCAATCATGCCGCTACCTTCTAGGGTAAGCAATGCAATGTCATTGATGTGACTGATTCCTCTAACCACCGTTTCTGCTTCCGTCGTGTTAGTGATAAGCGTACCCACGTCACTAGGCTCAAAAGTATTTTTGATATACACTGGGATGTTTTTTTCAATGATGGGTTGAAGTGTAGGGGGATAAATAACCTTAGCACCAAAGTGAGAAAGCTCCATGGCTTCCTGATAAGATATCTCCGGGATGGACTTGGCTTGTTTTACCAGTGCGGGGTGTGCAGTGTACATACCACTTACGTCTGTCCAGATTTCTAAAAATTCAGCCTCAAGTGCACATGCCGTTATAGATGCCGTTAGGTCAGAACCACCACGTCCAAGTGTGGTCACGATGCCTTCTGCATTTTTGGAAACAAAACCTGGTAGAATTACTACTTGGTTTTTATTGCTTTTGAAAAATGCACGGAGGTTTGCGTTGGTCTTTTTATAATCGACTAGCGTTCTACCTAGCGATTGAAAGGTTACAATAAGATCTTGTGCATTCTTTGCAATTGCATCTATGCCCTTTGCTTTGGCAGCTTCTGCTATTATTTTATGCGATAGAATTTCACCAAAGCTCAAGAGGGTGTTTAGTGTTTTTGGCGAAAGCTCACGTATCATAAACGTGCCTTCTAGAATGGTCTCGAGTTTGTTGATGATTTGTTTGGTAGTACTGAGAATAGCACTTCTTTTTGATACAGGAATAAGGGCTTGCACCATCATAACATGGCGCTCCTCAACCTGTTTTAAACGATTTGCATAGGAGGCATCGCCATCAGCAGCCAGCTTTCCTAGTGCGTGCAGTTCGTCTGTAATTCCGCCCAAGGCTGAAACCACAACTGCCATAGGTTTCTTTAGCTGTAATAAAACACCAAGAACCTGCTCAACTTCATTAGCACCAGCTACTGAAGATCCACCAAACTTTAAAACTATCATTTTCAAGTGTTAAAAAAACGATACAAAAGTAACCGTTTTATCTCCAAAATAATGCGCTGAACACTATTTTTGTTGTTATTCGTTTGCAATACATGAATTATCTAAAATATATTTAGTTGATTGTAAAGTTTAACAAGGCATAATTTTCACTAATTTTATTTAAAAATTGAGCATCATTAAAACGCCCACAACATTAGCATCTTTAACCGCAAGGGGATTTGTAGATGCACCCATTCCAGACAACATTTCATTGGTTGAAGAAATCAAACGTTTGAAAGCAGCTAAGAATGCCGTGTTATTGGCACATTACTATCAAGAGGATGCCATTCAGGATTTGGCTGATTATCTTGGAGATAGCCTGTATCTAGCAAAAGCAGCAGCTGAAGTATCCTCCGAAATTATTGTTTTTGCAGGTGTGCATTTTATGGCTGAAACAGCTAAAATCATCAATCCAACTAAAAAAGTTTTGTTACCAGATTTAAATGCGGGATGTTCGTTGGCAGACTCCTGTCCACCAGATGCATTTGCCGCTTTTAAGGCCAAGCATCCTGACGCCATAGTCGTTACCTACATCAATTGCTCTGCAGAAATCAAGGCGTTGAGCGATATTGTTTGCACCTCCAGCAATGCTGTTCGTATTATTGAGAGCATACCCAAAGACCAAACCATCATTTTTGCACCTGATAAAAACCTTGGACGATATCTAATCAAGGAAACGGGTCGTGACATGATACTTTGGGATGGTTCCTGCATTGTGCACGAAGCCTTTTCGTTTGACAAGATTGTTGCTTTAGCACAGCAGCACCCAAAGGCCAAATTTATTGCGCACCCCGAAAGCGAATCACAAGTATTGGATATTGCACACTATATCGGCAGTACATCAGGATTGCTAAACTTTGTACAAGAGGATAATGCAGATGTCTACATTGTGGCTACGGAAGCGGGTATTTTACACGAAATGAAAAAACGTGCCCCTCATAAGACTTTTATTCCTGCACCTGTTTCTGACGATACCTGTGCTTGCAGTGAATGTGGTTTTATGAAACTTAATACACTCGAAAAACTTTATTTGTGCTTAAAGCATGAGCTACCCGAAATTAATCTAGACCCTTCTTTGATGGCTGCTGCAAAAGCACCCATTGACAGGATGTTAGCTTTGTCATAATATGCATGCAGACGTATTGGTTATTGGAACGGGTATTGCAGGATTGAGTTATGCAGTCCGCTTGGCAAATCAATGTCCAGACAAAAAAATAATCATGATATCCAAGCGTGATTTGCTGGAGAGCAACACCAAATACGCGCAAGGGGGTATCGCCGTAGTTTCCAATTTCATTAATGATTCATATGCTGATCACGTTGAAGATACATTGCGCGCTAGTGATTATACTTCGGACCCCAAGGTTGTAGATTTTGTTGTTCGTGAAGGGCCAATGCGGGTACAAGAATTGATGGATTGGGGCGCTGATTTTGATAAAAGTGGGGCGTCGCTTCATCTTGGAAAAGAAGGCGGACATTCGGCTAAGCGCATAGTGCATCACAAAGATCAATCAGGTTTGCATATTCAAAATGCCCTGATCGCAAAAGCTAGAGCCCACGACAATATTCAATTTTTCGAAAACTACTCATTGGTGGATTTGATCACCGATCACCACCTTCAGGGAGAAAAGCATGGTCGTTGTTATGGTGCTTATGTGATTTCTATTAAGGACGAGGAGATTATCAAAATCACTTCTCAACTAACGGTATTGTCTACAGGTGGTGCAGGTCAGGTATATGCGCATACGACCAATCCAAATGCAGCAACAGGCGATGGCCTAGGAGCAGCCTATCGTGCAAAAGTTCAAGTTGAAAACTTGCATTTTGTTCAATTTCACCCCACCGCTTTATATCCAAAAGTAGACGGAAATACCTTTCTGATATCTGAAGCAATTCGTGGCGCAGGCGCCATTCTCCGCAATGAAAAAGGAGAAGCTTTTATGCACAAATACGATGCACAACTGGATTTAGCACCTAGAGATGTGGTGTCGCGTGCCATTAATGCTGAAATGCAAAAACACAATACGTCGCACGTTTACCTCGATGCGACCAATATTGACCAAATAATATTAGAGCAGGAGTTTCCGACCATCATGTCTACTTGTATGAAACTGGGTATTGATATCAGCAAATCTTTTATTCCTGTATTGCCAGCAGCACATTATTTTTGTGGGGGTATAGACGTAGATGAAAATGGGCAGAGTAGCTTATCGGCACTATATGCCATAGGGGAGTGCAGTCATACTGGATTGCATGGAGCCAACCGTTTGGCCTCAAACTCACTATTGGAAGCCCTAGTATATGCTGCGCGTGCCGCCGAGCATGCCGCCCAATCCCTGCAAAAAAACATATTGCCTACATCTTTTTTTGATGGTGTTCCCGATTGGTTGGGTACAGAAGATGTATCAAACGAGCGAATCGCACAAATCAGCTTATTACGGTCGGATTTGCAACAAATTATGAGTGCGCATGTGGGTATTATCAAATCTGGTGATAGCTTGGGATTGGCAGAAAAAGCACTTCAGAATGTATATGCATCTACCGCAGCGCTTTATCAAAAAAATAAATTAACCCCACAGCTTACAACGTTGCGTAACCTTGTGAGTGTCGCGTATCTTATGGTTAAACAATCTCAAAAATACTCCGAAAATAAGGGGGTTTATTACAATCAAGACTATGTCTAATTCCTTTATCTCAACATATCAAAACGAATTGATTTCCTGCGTTGATAATGCGGTTATTGAGGATTTGGGTAAACAGGGCGATCATAGCTCGAAAGCTGTTTTTCCCCAAGACCTTACTTCTAAAGCACAACTGATTGCAAAAGACGATGGTGTTTTGGCTGGAGTTGCTTTTTGTCAGTTTGTGTTGCAACGCCATGGGCAAGGGGTAAGTCTTAACCCAGTGGTGTCGGATGGCGCTAGGTTTTCGAAAGGCGAAGTGTTGTTTTATCTCGAAGGAGACGCACAAACCATACTAAGCCTAGAACGACTTATGCTCAACGCATTGCAACGCATGAGCGGCATTGCAAGTGTGACACACCATATTCAAGAACGTATTGGACATACAAACTGTAAGGTTTTAGACACAAGGAAAACTACACCAAACTTTAGAATTGCTGAAAAATGGGCTTTAGCCATTGGCGGAGGCGTGAATCACCGAATGGGTCTTTATGATGCCATTATGCTAAAAGACAATCACATTGATTTTTGTGGCGGTTTGGATTTAGCGCTTGTTAAAACAAAAGCTTATGTAGATGCTTTAGACAAGCCAGTACCCGTAATCGTCGAGACACGTAACCTTAAAGAAGTTGATTTTTGTTTGCAAAACCCTTGGATTACACGCATACTTTTGGATAATATGGCGCCAAAGGACTTGGCATTGGCGGTTTCGCATATCAATGGGAATATTCCCACCGAAGCATCTGGAAATATTGATTTAGAAAATGTGGTAGCTTATGCCGAAACAGGCGTAGACTATGTTTCAATGGGTGCCATTACGCATTCTGCGTCTATAGTAGACCTGAGCTTGCGTGCTATTTAGTGACAATTTAAATTATTTAAGACTCTTTTGCAGTCTTTTTGTTGTCTACAGAAAGCTTTAGTTCATCGCTTTTTCCATCCCAATCAAAAGTTACTTTAGCACCATTGGCGAGAGATTTGTTTATTATCTCCCCAGCCATGGCATCTTCGACATAACGTTGAATGGCTCGTGCAAGTGGTCTTGCGCCGTATTGTTTGTCATACCCTTTATCAATCAAGAATGTGATGGCTTTTTTGCTGAGTGATAAGCTGTAACCAAGTTCTTTAACCCTGTTCTGTAACGCCCCAAGTTCGAGCTGAATGATTTTTGTAAGGTGGTCTTTGTCTAGGTTGTTGAAAATGACCACGTCATCAATTCGGTTTAAAAATTCAGGGGAAAATTTCTTTTTGAGCGCGTTTTGAATAACACTTTGTATGTTTTTGTCTTCCTGAGATTTTTGCGCAGCAGTACCAAACCCAACACCAAGACCAAAGTCTTTTACTTGTCTAGCACCAACATTTGAAGTCATGATGATGATGGTGTTTTTGAAATCTACACGTCTGCCCAGTGAGTCGGTTAAATAACCATCATCCAATACTTGAAGCAGCATATTAAAAACATCTGGGTGTGCTTTTTCAATTTCATCTAAGAGAACCACCGAATAAGGTTTTCTTCTTACTTTTTCACTTAACTGACCACCTTCTTCATAACCCACGTATCCTGGAGGTGCACCGATGAGTCTTGAAATAGAAAACTTTTCCATGTATTCACTCATGTCTATTCGAATGAGTGAGGCTTCGCTTTCAAATAGTTCTGATGCCAATACTTTGGCAAGTTGCGTTTTACCAACACCTGTTTGACCTAAAAATATAAACGAGCCAATGGGTTTGTTTGGGTTTTTTAACCCTGCTCTGTTGCGTTGAATGGCCTTGGCTACTTTCGCCACGGCATTCTCTTGTCCAATGACTTTCCCTTGGATGAGTTCCTCAAGTTTTGCGAGGCGATCACTTTCACCATCAGATACACGTTGTACTGGAATGCCTGTCATCATGGCAACCACATCTGCAATGTGGTTTTCAGTTACGGTTTCTCTGTTCTGACGCTGTTCTTCTTGCCAGTCCTCTTGGGCCAACAATAATTCCTTTTCTAATTTCTTTTCATCGTCGCGAAGCTTTGCGGCTTCTTCGTATTTTTGGCGCTTTACAACGCTATTTTTTTGCTCACGTACTTGCTCGAGCTCATTTTCGATTTCAACAACTTTTACAGGTACTTCCATATTGGTGATATGTACTCTTGATCCTGCTTCGTCAAGGGCGTCTATTGCCTTGTCCGGTAGAAAACGATCGGTTATATACCTATCTGAAAGTTTCACACAAGCTTCGATAGCCTCGTCTGTGTAATTCACATTGTGATGCGCTTCATACTTGTCTTTGATGTTTTGTAATATTTCGATGGTTTCATCTACGGATGTTGGTTCCACTACTACTTTTTGGAATCGACGCTCTAGTGCACCATCTTTTTCAATGTTTTGGCGGTATTCGTCAAGAGTTGTTGCGCCTATACATTGAATTTCACCTCTAGCAAGTGCTGGCTTAAACATATTGGAAGCATCTAGGCTGCCAGTAGCACCACCCGCACCAACAATGGTATGGATTTCATCAATAAATAATATGATATTGGTGTTTTTTTCCAATTCATTCATAACTGCTTTAAGGCGTTCTTCGAACTGCCCCCTGTACTTGGTGCCTGCAACCAACGAAGCTAAGTCTAGCGTTACCACACGTTTGTTGTAGAGCACTCTCGACACTTTCTTCTGAATGATGCGTAGTGCCAATCCTTCTGCAATAGCAGATTTACCCACGCCAGGCTCGCCTATGAGTAGGGGATTGTTTTTCTTGCGGCGGCTCAAAATTTGTGAAACACGCTCAATTTCTTTTTCCCGACCAATAACGGGGTCCATATTACCATCAATAGCAACTTTGGTTAAGTCTCTGCCAAAGTTGTCAAGTACTGGCGTACTGGATTTTTTTGATTTTTTGTCTTCTGTAGAAGAAGAAAAGGAAGCGCCTTGTCTACGATTGTCTTCATCGGCATCATCGTCTGGGAAAGCATCCGCAGAAGGCATATCTATAAAGTCGTCGTCATTAGTATCGTCAGTCATGTATTTGAACTGATCTTTAACAGTTTCGTAATCTACCTGTAGTTTGTGTAGCACTTTTGTTGTTGGGTCATTCTCGTTTCTGAGAATACACAGCAGCAAGTGCGCAGTATTTATTGAGGTGCTTTGGAAAAGCTTGGCCTCAAGAAAAGTCGTTTTGAGTGCACGTTCCGCTTGACGGGTTAGGTGCAAATTTGTTTTGTGTTGCGGTTCGGGTGAATTGGTTGGGTTGGCAGGACTCAAGATCTCGATTTTTCTTCTTAAATAATCCAAATCAATCTCTAGTGCAGACAATATAGAAATTGCTTTTCCGTTCCCATCACGTAACAATCCAAGCATAAGATGTTCTGTGCCAATAAAGTCATGACCAAGTCGTAAAGCCTCCTCTTTACTGTAGGTTATGACGTCTTTTACGCGAGATGAAAAATTGTCGTCCATAGCTTTTTTTAAGTACTGTGTTCAAAAACTGAACCAGACACATAACG
>ENA-UZWU01001428-UZWU01001428.1-metagenome-genome-assembly--contig:-Day-4--1m-contig-1428_pt1 | contig 12106 bp, 14 predicted proteins | sample MGYA00260345_ERZ794905 | MGnify/ENA metagenome assembly ERZ794905
TAAACAATGAACTATAAAGAAAAACTTAATAAAATTGAAACATTCGTTTTTGACATTGACGGTGTATTTACAGACGGAAAAATTGTAGTAGATAGCCAAGGAAAAGAATCTAGATCATTTAATACAAAAGATGGAATTGCTATAAAGATTGCAAACGATTTAGGATATAATATAGCTATAATTACAGGTGCTAATAATGATGGCATAAAAGCTAGATTGAACAGACTAGGTATTAAAAATGTTTTTCTAAACTCAAATGACAAAGTAAAAGACATCTTAAATTACTCAAAAACCAATAATATTAATCTTGGAAAAACTGTTTATATGGGAGATGATCTTCCTGACATATTCCCAATGAAATTAGTTTATTTAAAAACATGTCCATATGATGCTGCCCCCGAGGTTAGAGAAATATCTGACTATATTTCCCATAAAAAAGGTGGAGAAGGATGTGTAAGAGATATTATTGAACAAACACTTAAAGTTCAAAGAAATTGGAATTTTAGCAAAAAAAATCAAAACATTTAATAGATGTTTTTTGAAAATTTAAAAAACTATAACGTTTTATTAGCTTCAAATTCGAAAAGGAGACACGAACTTCTTAACCAACTTGGTGTTCAATTTAAAATCATTAATCAAGATGTAAATGAGTCTTTTTCAAATGATTTAAAAAGTAGTATGATTACAGATTATTTGGCAAAAAAAAAATCATCAAAATTAGTTAAAAGCTTAAAAAAAAATGATTTACTAATAACATCAGACACTATAGTTTGGCACAAAAATATTGCTCTTGGTAAACCCAAAAACAGAACTGAAGCATTTAAAATGATCAAATCATTAGAAAATTCTTCTCACGAAGTAATTACTTCTTTATGCATATCAACTGTAAATCTTCAAGTTATTGTTAATGAAAAAACTTTAGTATTTTTCGATAGTATTGATGATAATGACTTGTTATATTACACAAAAACATCTGATGTTTTAGATCGTGCAGGTAGCTATGGAATACAAGACTATATTGGACATGTTGGTATAACAAAAATTGAAGGCTCTTACAATAATGTATTAGGATTTCCAACAAATCTATTTGTAAAGACAATTAAATCTATGAATCTATGAAATGGTTAAAACCTTACTCTCTAATTTTAATAATAAATTTTTTGTACATAATTTATTTTACAATTTTAACTAACAAATATTTTTTATAGATGTCTAATTTAGATTGGTTAGTTCTTGTTTGTACAATATCTTTTATAGTTATTTATGGCATATACAAAACTAGAAAGTTCAATACAATTAAAGATCACTTAAAAGGTGGTAAATCAGCTAACTGGCTAACTATTGGTCTTTCCGTTATGGCCACTCAAGCAAGCGCGATAACATTCCTGTCGACACCAGGTCAAGCTTATGATCAAGGTATGGGGTTTGTACAATTTTACTTTGGACTTCCTTTGGCTATAATTGTAATTTGCATGGTATTTATTCCTATTTACCACAAACTAAATGTATATACAGCATACGAATACTTAGAAAAAAGATTTGATAAAAAAACTAGAACACTAGCTGCAATTTTATTTTTAGTTCAAAGAGGTTTAGCAGCTGGAATTACAATTTTTGCTCCAGCTATTATTTTATCCACTATACTAGGATGGAACTTAAAACTTTTAATACTTACCATTGGATTATTAGTCATAATATACACTGTCAGTGGGGGAACTAAAGCAGTAAGCATTACTCAAAAACAACAAATGTTTGTAATAATGAGTGGAATGATTATAACTTTTTTTATAATACTTAATTCTCTTCCACCAGATATTAATTTTAGTAATGCTCTTAGTATGGCTGGAATTGGAGGAAAGATGGAAATTGTAAATTTTTCTTTTGATATAGAAAAAAAATATACATTTTGGAGTGGCATTACAGGCGGATTCTTTTTAGCACTTTCTTACTTTGGAACTGATCAAAGCCAAGTTCAAAGGTATTTGTCTGGTAAGTCAGTTAAAGAAAGTCAATTAGGCTTAATGTTTAATGCTGTTCTAAAAATACCAATGCAATTTTTTATTCTAATTACCGGGGTAATGGTATTCGTTTTTTTTGAATTCAATGACACGCCCATAAACTTTAATCCACAAGTAACTAATTATTTAGAACAGGTTCAAAATCAAGATTATCTTAACGAAAAAGAAAACTTCATTTTTACCAGAGACAAAAAAAGAAGTTTACAGGAAAAATATATTAAAAAAATTAAAACGGGAGTTACCAAAAATTTAGAAAAAGAAATAATACAACTTCACAGTAAAGAAAAAGAGATTAGACAAAACGTTAGAGAAATAACTAATAAAATTGCACCATCATCAATTGAGACAAATGATTTAGATTATATTTTCATTTTTTTTATTATTAACTATCTTCCAAAAGGATTAATAGGCTTGTTACTTGCTGTAATTCTAAGTGCAGCAATGTCCTCAACTGCTTCTGAACTTAATGCATTATCTACAACAACTGTAATTGATTTATATAAGAGAAATCAAAAAGAAATAAAATCTGACAATCATTATTTAAAAGCTTCCAAATGGTTTACTGTCATGTGGGGAATAATCGCAATTATTTTCGCAAGTTTTGGATCGCTATTTGAAAATTTAATAGAACTTGTAAACATAATTGGGTCTATTTTTTATGGAACTATCTTAGGTATTTTTATAGTTGCTTTCTTTCTTAAAAATGTAAAAGGAAATCATGTATTTTATGCAGCATGCATTTCTCAAATAGCAATATTTTTTATTTACGGATTTATAGGAATAGGTTACTTGTGGTTAAATTTTATTGGAGCTGTTTTAACGATAACAATTTCAAGCTTAATCAGCAAAAAATAATTAATAACTAGAAATATAATTTTTATTCATAATCATAATTTGGAATGATCTTTGTTTATATTAATAAAAATTAAACTTGAAAATATTTCAAATTAAAACAAAACAAAAACTACCAATTTCAGCCTCTGAAGCTTGGAAGTTTTTGAGCAATCCCAAAAACCTTGCAGAAATAACTCCGAAATACATGAATTTCAAAATTCTTAGTGGAGCTGATAGATCAATTTTTGCCGGACAAATAATTCAATACAAAGTCACTCCTATTTTAGGAATAACCTTAAAATGGGTAACAGAAATAACCCATGTAAAAGAGAATGAATATTTTGTAGATGAACAAAGATTTGGCCCCTACTCCTTGTGGCACCATAAACACTTTATAAAAGAAATTGATGGTGGCATAGAAATGGAAGATATTGTAGATTATAAAATACCTTTTGGAATTTTAGGGCAAATTGCCCATCCTTTATTTATAAAAAATAAGCTCAGAGATATTTTTAAATTCAGAGAAAAAAAACTAGTAAAACTTTTTGGTAAATTATAAAATTATGAAAAAAAATATTTTGTTCATTGGAGGTTCATCCGGAATTGGATATGAAACTATTAAACAAATACATACTCAACATAACATTTATGTTGCTAGCAGAACTAATAATAATTTTAAAGATTTAAATGTAAATCACATTAAATATGATGTTTTGTGCGATGAATTAAATTCTGAATCAATTCCTGAAGAGTTACATGGTTTTGTATACTGTCCTGGCAGTATTAACTTAAGACCTTTTAGAAGCTTAAAACTTAGCACATTTGAGGAAGATTTGAATATAAATTTTTTATCAATGGTAAAATCTCTTCAAAAAGTTATAAATAATCTAAAAAAATCTGGAAATTCCAGTGTTGTTTTATTCAGTACAGTTGCTGTAAAAGTTGGAATGCCGTTTCATACTAGCGTTTCAGCATCTAAAGGTGCAATTGAAGGTTTTGCCAGGTCATTAGCAGCTGAATATGCTCCAGGTTTAAGAGTTAATGTCATTGCACCGTCTCTAACAGATACTCCAATGGCTGAAAGATTTTTAAACAATGATTTAAAAAAAGAAAAAGTTGGAGAAAAGCATCCGCTAAAGAGGCACGGAAACCCTAATGATATAGCTAACACTGTTGTACATTTATTAAGTGACAACAGCTCATGGATTACTGGACAAATATTTGGAATAGATGGTGGAATGTCATCAATTAATCTCTCATAATTGAAAAAAGAAATTTCAATTTTTTGGTTTAGAAGAGATCTAAGAATAGATGACAATAAAGGTTTATACTATGCCTTAAAAGATAATGACTCAGTGCTTCCAATTTTTATATATGATAAAAACATATTAGATAAATTAAAAAAAATTGATCATAGAATTGATTATATAAATTATTCGATTTCAGAAATAAATAATTCACTTTCAAAAAAGAATAAGTCAATTTCTAGTTTTTATGGATATCCAAAGGAAGTTTTTTCTAAACTAATAAATAAGTTTGATGTAAAAAAAGTATATGTTAACAGGGATTACACACCCTACTCAATCAAAAGAGATCTTGTTATCCAAAAATTGCTGGAAAATAATAAAATACAATTTTGCGATTTTAAAGATCATGTTTTGTTCGAAAAAAATGAAATTGTAAAAGATGATGGAACACCTTATAAAGTATACACTCCTTTTTCAAAAAAATGGATTAATAAAATGAATGAACAAGGTGTTGCTAGTTATCCATCAGAAAATTTAATTGATAAATTACTAATTAATAATAATGAATTTGAAACAAAATCTATTGGATTCACAAAATCTGAGATTAAGTATTTAAAAAGTGACACGTCTAATGAAATAATTAAAAATTACGAATCAAAAAGAAATTTCCCAAGTTTTAACGGAACATCAAAAGCAGGTGTGCAATTAAGATTTGGAACTATTAGTACAAGAAAATTAATAACGAAAGCGTGTAAATCAAACAACAATACGTTTTTAAAAGAATTGATTTGGAGAGAGTTTTTTCAACAAATTCTTTATCATTTCCCAAAAACAGTTACAGAAAGTTTTAAACCAAAATATGAAAGAATAGAATGGTTAAATAATGAAAATGATTTCAAAAAATGGTGTAAAGGTAAAACTGGATACCCCTTAGTTGATGCTGGTATGAGAGAATTAAATAAAACTGGATTCATGCACAACAGAGTTAGAATGGTTGTAGGTAGCTTTTTATGTAAACATTTACTTATTGATTGGAGATGGGGAGAAGCATATTTTAGAGAAAAATTATTTGATTATGAGACTGCTAGTAATGTTGGTAATTGGCAATGGGTTGCAGGATGTGGTGTAGATGCAGCACCATACTTTAGAATATTTAATCCGCACGAGCAACTAAAAAAATTTGACAAACACTTTGAATACGTAAAAAAATGGGTTCCTGAATTTGAAAGCAATAAATATATAAATCAAATAGTAGATCATAAAAAAGCCAGAGAAAGATGTCTATCAACTTATAAAAAAGCTTTAAACAATTGAATATAAATTTAATTTTTCCAAACCAACTTTTCGAGGAAAGTACAATCTTAGAGAACTCGAACACAACTTTTTTAATTGAAGAATATTTGTTTTTTAATCAATACAAATTTCACAAGCAAAAAATATTATTTCATAGAGATTCTATGATAAATTATTATAGTTATTTAAAAGGCAAAGGGAAAAATGTAAAATATATAAATTCATTCGACAATGAATCCGATGTAAGAGTTTTTCTAAAAAATATTAATATTAAAGAGATTAATATTTATAATCCTGTCGATAATTGGTTAGAAAAAAGAATTATTTCTTCCTGTTTAAAAGAAAAAATAAATATAAATATTCATGAAAACCCTCTATTTCTTACTAAAAAAAGTGAGTTGATTCCTTTTTTTAGTCCGACTAAAAAAAAACTTTTTCAAACGTCCTTTTATAAAAATCAGAGAATTAAATTTAGTGTGCTTTTAGATAATGAAAACAAACCAGAGGGAGGTAAATGGACATATGATGATTTAAATAGAAAGAAATACCCAAAAAATAAACATACCCCAATTATAGATTATACCTTTTTAAATAGTAAAAGTCACAATGATTCATTAAAATATGTTTCTAAGTATTTTTCTAAAAATTATGGAGAATTAAATAGTTCTCAATTATATCCTACAGATTTTAAAACATCCAAAAAATGGTTTTCAAATTTTCTAAATACCAGATACAATGAATTTGGAACTTATGAAGATGCTATATTAATAAAAGAATCTATAATAAACCACAGTATTTTATCTCCTTTGATAAATTCAGGTTTATTAAACCCAAAATATGTATTAGAAGAATCAATAAATTTCTATAAAAAAAATAATATCCCATTGAATTCTGTGGAAGGATTTATTAGACAAATAATTGGATGGAGAGAATTTATAAGAGGTGTGTATGTATGTAAAGGGTCAGAGGAAAGAACTAAGAATTATTGGAACTTTAAAAGAAAGATTCCAAAATCATTTTATACTGGATCTACTGGAATAGACCCTGTTGATGATACCATTAAGAAAGTTAACAAATCTGGATATGCAAATCATATAGAACGGCTTATGATTTTGGGAAATTTTATGGTTTTATGTGAATTTGACCCTGATGAAGTATACAAATGGTTTATGGAACTTTTTATAGATTCTTATGACTGGGTTATGGTTCCTAACGTATATGGTATGAGTCAATTCGCTGATGGAGGACTTATGTCTACGAAACCCTATATAAGCAGCAGCAATTATATAATTAAAATGAGTGACTACAAGAAAGGTGATTGGAGTGAAATTTGGGATGGTTTGTTTTGGTCATTTATGGACAAGCAAAGAGAGTTTTTTAAAAAAAATCCTAGAATGAGAATGCTTTTAAGTAGTTATGACAAAATGGATGTACTAAAAAAAGAGAAGTTACTTTTAGATGCGGATAATTTTATAAAAAATTTATGATATGAATAAACTTGATCTTATTCAAATTGATAGAATTATAGAAATGGCTTGGGAAGACAGAACTCCTTTTGAAGCTATCAATTTTCAATTTGGTCTAAATGAAAAAGAAGTCATCACACTGATGAGAAGAGAGATGAAATCAAAAAGTTTTGCAATGTGGAGAAAAAGAGTTCAAGGAAGAAAAACAAAACATCTTAAACTAAGAGACAACACTGTTAATAGATTTAAATGCACTAGGCAAAGGTCTACAGGAAATAAAATATCAAAGAGAAATTAAATTCTTTCGATTTTTGCTCCAAGAGCTCTTAATCTTCGATCTATATTCTCGTATCCTCTATCAATTTGTTCAATGTTGTGGATAACACTTTCTCCTGTAGCTGAAAGTGCAGCAATTAGCAATGAAATACCCGCTCTTATATCAGGAGATACCATCGTAGTAGCCTTTAATCGTGATTTAAAATCATGACCGATTACATTTGCTCTGTGAGGATCACACAAAATTATTTTAGCTCCCATATCAATTAATTTATCAACAAAAAACAATCTGCTTTCAAACATTTTTTGATGAATCAAAACACTTCCTCTTGCTTGCGTAGCAACTACTAAGACAATACTTAATAAATCGGGTGTAAATCCAGGCCAAGGGGCATCAGAAACAGTTAGTACAGATCCGTCAATATAATTTTGAATTTCATAGCCATCTTTATGTTCGTCAATAAAAATATCATCATTACGTTTTTCTATCTTTATACCTAGCTTTCTAAAAACGTTTGGTATTTGACCAAGGTTTTTCCAACTAACATTTTTTATAGTAATTTGACTTTTAGTCATAGCTGCCAAACCTATCCAACTTCCAATTTCAATCATATCTGGCAAAACTTTATGAACGCAGCCTTTTAAAGTTTTAACTCCATTTACAATCAATAAATTTGAACCAACTCCAGAAATATTTGCACCCATAGCTTGTAACATTTTACAAAGCTGTTGTATATAGGGTTCACAAGCTGCATTATAAATTTCAGTTTTTCCTGTAGCTAAAACAGATGCCATCAATACATTAGCGGTTCCTGTAACAGATGCCTGATCAAGTAAAATAAACGAACCTTTTAGCTCTTTAGCTTCAACCCCGTAAAAATATTCTTCTTTGTTATATCTGAACGAAGCTCCAAGTTTTATTAAGCCTAGAAAATGAGTATCTAATCTTCTTCTACCAATTTTATCACCACCGGGTTTAGGAATATAACCTTTTCCAAATCTAGCTAAAAGAGGCCCAACAATCATAATCGATCCTCTTAAGCTACTTCCTTTGGTTTTAAATTCTTTAGAACTTAAGTAATCAACATTAACATCATCTGCTTGGAATGAGTATTTATTTTTATTAATTCTAATTACTTTAACTCCTAAGGAACTTAATAAATCGATTAATTTTAAAACATCAATAATTTCAGGAATATTTTCGATTACAATTTTCTCTTTTGTAAGTAAACAAGCACAAATAACCTGTAATGCTTCGTTTTTTGCTCCCTGAGGAATTACATCTCCTTTTAATTTAACACCACCTTGTATTGAAAAAGTACCCATTTTAAAAGCAATTAATTATTATTTCTTTTTTTAAAATTTCGATAATGCTTTTTATTGTTTTTATGAACAGGTGTTTTACCAAATTTTTTATTTGTAAGCTTAATCAAATTTTGAGAATCAGATAATGGTTTATTATCAGAGGAATAAATTATTTTTCCGTTTGAAAGCTCATTTAAATGATTAAATATTACATCATCTTCTACTGTATCTTTATTCCAATTTAAAAAACACTTTTTCATGTGATTTGCTATCACATAAATAAGTTCTTTTTTCATATCTCCTTCTTCCCAGTTTACAGCAATATCTATCATTCGTTTAATATTATTTCCATAAAAACGATATTTAGGAAAATTCTGGGGATATTTTAATTTATCAGGCCTCTGATTAAATACCTCTTTGGAGGGAAGAGGATATGGACAATCAATGTCTAAGGCAAAGTCAGACATAATAAATAATTGATCCCATAGTTTATGTTGAAATTCAGGGACATCTCTTAAATGAGGGTTCATATTTCCCATTACACCAATAATTGCTTTTGCCAAATTACTTCGATCAGCTCTGTTTTCACAGGCTAAAGCTTGGTCAATCATCTTGTGTAAATGTCTTCCATATTCTGGAATTATAAGTTTAGTGCGTTCCGTGTTATATTGTAAGTTATCTATCAATGTTCGGGTAATTTAAAAAATGAAGTTTAACAAATTTAATAAAATTAAATCATAATGAAATTATTCCTTCAATCTTTGAAGCTAATTTATATTTTTTTATGATAATACTAGGTGATTTCATTTTTGCTGTGATCGAATAGCTTGTAAATTTATTATTTGAGGAAGTTCTAGACGAAATTTTAATATTTTCAATATCAGCAAAAACAGATTTAAGTTGATCAAAATTTTTAGTCTCAGACTTAACAATGAACTTAAACCTATATATACTAGGCCATTTAGAAGATTCAGACAATTGCTTTTCTAATCTTTCATAAAAACTTTTATTATCATCAATCACGGTACAAATATATGCAGAAAGTACTATTAATTGTTTATTTTGCAGTTCATATTATGAATAAAAAAATATTAATAACTGGTGGTCCTGGAACAGGAAAAACTGAACTTATAAAAGGATTAGAAAAACAAGGTTTTAATTGTGAAAAAGAAATTAGTAGAGAAATTACAGAGAATGAGCAGAAAAAAGGAGTTGAGCAGTTTTTTTTAAAAGACCCAATTGAGTTTAGTAAGAGGTTAATGGTTTTAAGATCAAATCAATATAAGAAAATTCAAAATGAAGAATATACATTTTTTGACAGAGGAGTACATGAGATAATTGCTTATTTAAATTTTATAAAAATTAAATATGATGATTTTTTTATTGAAAGAGCAAAAGAAATAGTTTATGATAAAATTTTCATTCTTCCACCATGGAAAGAGATATATATAAATGATACACAACGTTATGAAAGCTTTGATCAATGTAAACAAATTCATAATGAGATTGTTAATATTTATAAAGAATTTGAGATTGAAATAATTATGCTAGAAAAAGATAGTGTAAACCAGAGAATCAACTATATATTAGAATTATTAAAAGAATAATTATGAATATTATATTTATGGGAACCCCAGAATTTGCGGTTGAATGCTTAGACAATCTGGTAAAATCTAACCATAATATTATAGCCGTTATTACCTCGGAAGATAAGCCAGCGGGAAGGGGACAGAAAATAAAAATTTCTGAAATAAAAAAATATTCAATAAAAAATAAATTAAAAATTCTACAACCTAGAAATTTAAAAGATTACGATTTTCTTAATGAAATAAAACTATTAAAACCTGATATTTTTATTGTAGTAGCATTCAGGATGCTTCCCAAAATTTTATGGAAAATTCCACAAAAAGGAACTATTAATTTACACGCCTCATTATTACCTAACTTAAGAGGAGCTGCTCCAATTCATTGGGCAATTATTAATGGATTAAAAGAAACTGGTGTTTCTACATTTTATATAGATGAAAACATTGATTGTGGTCAAGTTATAGAGCAAAAAAAGGTATCAATTTTAGAAAATGAAAATACAGGGGAATTATATAACAGATTAAAAAAAATTGGTGCTCTCACAATTCTTTCAACTCTAGAAAAAATAGATACAAAAGGTTTTAAAAGTATTAAACAAATAGAAAGTAAAGAAAATTTAAAAGCTCCAAAATTAAATCGAGAAAACACAAAAATCGACTGGTGCAAGAACTCAAATGAGGTTCATAATTTTATCAGAGGACTTAATCCTTACCCATCGGCATGGACTTCAATTAATGAAAATAAAAAAATATTGAAAATTTATAAATCAAGAAAATATTCATCCAGTTTAAAAGCAAAGTACAAACCTGGTACTATAATAATGAATAAAAATACATTATTAATCTCAACGGGCTCTGGACTAATAGAAGTTTTAGAGTTAAAAATGGAAGGAAAAAAAATGATGAATAATATTGAATTCAATAACGGATTCAAATCACTAAATAAGACTAATTTAAGTTGAAAAAAGGATTTGTTCTTTTTGCTGAACCAACAGTTCAACACGATTTAACTTTTAGTCGATCAGTTATATTGATAGTTGAACAAAATGAAAATGGAATAGTTGGTTTCATAATAAATAAAAAAACTGACTACTCTACAATTGACTTAATTCCAGAACTTAACATCAATTTTCCAATATATAATGGAGGACCGGTAGAGAAAGAAAATCTTTATTTTATACATAAAATTCCATCACTAATAAAAAACTCTATTAAAATTAAAGATAATCTCTATTGGGGAGGAAACTTTGATTTAGTTGTAGAATTGATTAATGAAAACAAAATAAAAAATAATGAAATAAAATTTTTTTTAGGTTATTCTGGCTGGGTAAAAGAACAACTAAATAATGAGATTCAAGATAAATCTTGGATTTTAGCTAAAAAAGAGAATTTAGAAAAATTAGCTTTTCAAGAAACGATTAGTATTTGGAAAGATAAACTTAAAAAAATTGGGGGAAAGTATTTACTTTGGATTAATTCACCTGAAAATCCGCAGCATAATTAAAAATCAGTTACTTTTTTATTCAAAAATTTAATGAAAATCTTTGCTAAATCATTGGTAAAAATTTTATTTCTGTAGGATGTTACAGGGACAATTCCCAATATAGAATTAGTTAACCATATCTCTTTTGCTGAAAGTAATTCAAAAGGAGATATTGTGGTTTCTTCTAAATTATATTCAGGAAAAAATTTAGAATATTCAATAATTTTTTTTCTCATAACACCTTTTAAGCATCCCGAATCTAAACTTGGTGTTTTAATTTTATTTTCATTTACTATAAATAGATTACCATTTAAAAATTCTGCAACATTTTTTTTATTGTTTAATAAAATACAATTATCTAAATTATTTTCATTTGAATAAATCCCAGCAAGGACATTAATTAATTTATTATTAGTTTTTAAGTTGGATAATAAATTATCTTGAATATAATAGTCTTTAAATAAGTCAACTTTAAAATCACTATTCTTTATATAAAAATTGTTGTTTTCACTAATTGTGCAATGAATAATAAAGCTAGAAGACATTGAGATTGGGGTATAATATCCACCGCCCTTTCTAAAAACAGATAATCTAACTC
>ENA-UZWU01006102-UZWU01006102.1-metagenome-genome-assembly--contig:-Day-4--1m-contig-6102_pt1 | contig 12097 bp, 11 predicted proteins | sample MGYA00260345_ERZ794905 | MGnify/ENA metagenome assembly ERZ794905
GACGGCAAACCTATGCAAGGTGAATTAGATCTTAAAGGTGGAAGCGATGCAACTCCAGTAGATAAAAACTTTGACAAAAGTCAAAAGTTAAGTGACTTTGGCAAGGTTGGCGAAACATTGTCAATGGAAGAAAAGTTTGAATTATATCTAGCAGAAGCAGATCCTGCACAAGGTGAATTACCGCTAAACAATCCTAATACACTAGGCGCTAAAATGAAACGTGGCTTAGGCAAAGCTGCAGGCGCTGTAGGTGGTAAGATTAAACAAACAGCAAAGAATGTTGGTAATAAAGTTACTGCTGATAAACTTACTAAAGCCTGGACTAAGATGGGATCACCATTAGATTCAGGTAGTATTGCAAACATACTAGCAGATGCAGGTATGAGCAACGATCAAATTAAATCTATTGTACAAACATCTAAAGTTGAGCTAGAACCTACATCAGGTACGGATACAGCACAAAAAGGTGCGGATTCGGAACAACCAGCAGCTAAAAAAGCACCAGCAGTTAAAGACGGACCAATTGCAAAAGGTACAGTAATTAATAAAGGTGGTAAAGATTACGAATGGGCAGGAGCTCTTTGGATTGATGCTGCAACTAAGAAACCTTTAGGTGTACAAGCAAGTTACGATATGGGATTACCTAATCCTAAGTTTACAGCAATTATTAATGCTGCTAAGAAAGATCCTGAATTAGCAAAACTTATTAAAGCACAGTTAGTATCTAAAGGTGTTAAAGCAGGAACAGCCGGAGCAGCAAAAGCTCAACAAGCTGGTGTTAAAGGAACCGAAAAACTTAAGACTGCTTAATATCTTCGGCAGTTACAGGTATTCTTGTTGTCAATGCTAGTGCGTGTAATTCGCCATTAGCACCGTCCATCTTACCTTTAAGCGCAGAATAAACAGCACGATGTTGCTGTACTTTATTTTTACCAACAAAACTAGAATCAATCACTTCGGCAGCATAATGATTACCATCACCTGCAAGATCAGTAATTTTTACAACAGCATTTGGAAATGCTTCTTCTATTAAATCTTTTATATCATTTTCAGCCATAGCCATCTTTTATTCTCCGCCGCCTAAAAGTAAGGCATTTGTGTTTTCTTAGTAACTTCAATGTTTTCTTCAATTAACTTTGCTATTACTTCTCGCTCTTCAGGACCGAGATAATACGCCTCTTCGTAAGATAATGCACCTCTCATATGCCAACATAATTTTGTTAACTCGAACTTATGTTGTTTGCATTGTTCTTCGAGGACCTTAACTTCTTCTAGGATCTCTGGGACGGTCCACGTCAGGATCCTTATCCGAAAAAATTGGATTGATCAAACGTAACTGGCACTTCATAAGTTTCCGGTACGCCTTGCTCGATCTCTTCTAGTGTTGCTTGAGCTTTTAACGGTTGAATAGTAAATTTTACTTTTTGTGATTCGAGATGTTCTTGAATTACTGAATAAAAACTTTTATCAGCATTTTTCATAAACTCGTCAATATGTTGTTTATTATCAACCCGAGTATCACCTATTTCAATTGCACTAATATGGTTAGCCATCATATCAACAGTTAGATCTGTTAATTTTGCAAAACTATTTGTAAATGCTTGAAGTTTATCTTCATCTGATATTTGCTCATCATTTACAATATTAAAGATTCTTTGCTGTTCAAATGTTTTTAACGCACTCTTAGTAAATTCTTGATATGTTAATGGACGCAGATAGACAGTCATCTCTCCAGACTGTACTACGTCTTCAAACTCTATATTAGCAAAATTATCTAAAATGTCTCTTAAGTTAACTGACATATCTTTTTCTTCACCAGTAACTGGAGTTTTAATACTCAGTGTCATTGTTTCGCCGTAGGTTGCAAGGCGAATTGCTATTAAAAGTGCATCAAGGTCAATACTTGGTAACTTCCAAGGATCTTTAATATTTGGTACACAACTCTTAATAAGTTCAACTGTTGCCTGACCATTTAATAGTGCATCAGGAGTTTTCATCGTCAACTCGTCTTTAGCTGTCATTGAATATATTGGATACTCGCCTGTTTCAGTAGTTTCTAAGGCACCAGCTGGGTAAAATTTACCATTTGATGGTAAAGAAGCAAACAACTTAGGTTGACGAAAGTACTTACTAAGTGGATTCGCTTGTTGTTGTTGCATATTATTGTTAGACATATTTTTCTCCGTATAAATACATTATAAAAGTATGTATCTACTTTATTTATATACGTATATAACTAGGACTGATTAGAATGGCTGAAGAAGTAAAAATTGTTGATGTTGCTGGTGGACCAGCAGCTGAAGCCACGTTACAAGAGTTACTAAAAGTAATGAAAGCCGGAGGGGGCTCTGGCGGTGGTGGTGGAAAAAGTGCAGCAGCAGCAACTAAAGCACAAGATCTATATACTTCATCAGTTACAAGAGGAACCAAAACTCGTAAAACAAATACTAAAGCTGTAGAAGATTCTACAAGTGCTTTTGGAAAAATGTCTGGCGCTTTAGGAACTATTGGCGGAGGTGTTGGTGCAGCTTTTGGCGGATTAATAGGTATTGCAAAAAACTTTGGTGTAGCAATGACACAGGCTACTACTATTGGCGGTGTGTTAGAAGCAGTACCAATCTTTGGTAGTGTATTAGGTCAAGCTACAGGATATTTCCAAAGCAGTGTAGACTCATTTAGACAACTAAGTGAAGTTGGTGCAGGCTTTGGTAACGATATGATGGCAATACGTAGTGCTAGTGCAGAAGCTGGTCTTAGCTTAGAGCAGTTTTCGTCAATGATTGCTGCTAATGCAGACAGAGTAGGACTATTAGGATCAACAGCAGGCGAAGGTGCTGCTCGTATGGGTCGAATGACAAAACAGCTAAGAAGTCAAGAAGCAGGACTGCTAAGTTTAGGTTTTACCCAAGAAAGTGTAAATGAAGGATTTGGTGACTATATTGAAATGATGGCAAGGTCTGGACAACTAAGAGGTCGATCAGATGCATCACTTACCGCCGGCGCACAAAACTACCTAATGGAAATTGATAAACTTGCTAAAGTTACTGGAAAGAGTCGCAAAGAAATACAAGATGAAATGAATTCGCGAATGACAGCAGCAAATTACAATATTCTTGCTTCAAAATTATCAGGTGAAGCACTTACTAACTTTACTGCTAACTCAGCATTTGACAAAACACTAGGAGATGATTTTGCTGACGCTATGACTGATTTGGCAGACGGAACTGCACAGTCAGGTTTTGCGCAAAAACTAGCATCTATTGTTCCTGGATTTGCTGATCTTGCAGAAGCTAATGCAACAGGTAAGATTTCGCAAGAAGAATATCAAAAGAGATTTAGAGAACTGCTACCTCAAATTCAAGCGTTTGCCAAGGATATGGATGCTGCTGGATCAAGTGCATTGATGCAAGAAGACGGATATGCTCAGTTGTTAGCTACATTGTCTCCGGCACAAAAAGAATTACAACGTATGACCGATGCTGCAAAAGCAGATGCTGACCAAGACAAAAGAACTACTTTAACTGATACTTTTGCTAACTTTGAACAAACAATACAAAATGTAAAAAGTAAATTTGAAACAGCATTAATCGATAGTGGAATACTAGATACAGTAGGTACACTAATGGGAGACTTAGGTGTAGGAATAACATCACTAGCAGATGATGGTGTTAAATGGTTTGCTGATTATCTTAAGAGTGAAAGTTTTCAACTTGCTTTAACAAATTTTAAAGATTCAGTTGAATCAATGAAAACAAAAATTACAACGTTTATAGATGATATAGGTAAAGTAGGTTTTGCTGAAGCAATTAAAAATTTATTTGCCGGCGACGGCGGCGAAGGTATAGATATTGGTGGTATGTTTGGAGACTTTATAGGCTCAGCATTTGCTAATATGTTACCAAGTTTAGACACTGTTCTAATTGGATTAGCAGTAGGAATTGGCGCGATGATACTTGCTCCGTTTGCAGGCATAGCAGCAGTATTTGTAGGAATCGGTGCTGGTATTGCAGCAATGATTGGCTGGGAAAATATTAAACAATTTGCAGTTGACAGTTGGAATGCAATAACTGGAGTATTCACAGGTATAGTTGATTGGTTTGCCGGAGTAGACATAATGACTCCTATTAATGATATGTGGGCTACTGTTAAAGGATGGTTTACGTTTGGAGAAGGTGAATCATTTAGTATAAGTGCAGTTGGAACAAAAATGTGGGAAACTGTTACTGGCTGGTTTAGTATGGAAGGAACTGACTTTAGTATTTCCGCAGTAGCTGATATGATGTGGCAAACTGTAACAGGTTGGTTTAACTTCTTAGATACTACATTTAGTATTAGTGACACAGCAACAGCTATGTGGAACACTGTAACAGGCTGGTTTGGCTTTGGTGAAGGTGAAGCAGCATTTGGAATTAGTCAACTTGCACAAGATGCGTGGGCAACTGTAACAGGGTGGTTTGGATTTGGTGAAGGTGATTCATTTAGTATAAGCGAACTAGTAAGCGGTGCTTGGGAAACAGTTACTGGATTCTTTAGCTTTGGTGATATGGAAATGCCAAGTATTTCAGGCTTATTCCAAGGAATTATTGACAAAGTGAAAGGATTCTTTAGTTTCGACTTTGAAATGCCTAACTTTAAACAATACTTGCCAAAGTGGCTAGGTGGAGAAGGTAAATCATTCTTTGGCGGTGGTGGCGGAAGTGAACCAGGCACAGCAGCAACAGCAGCAGTAACACAACCAGAGGCTATGCCTGATATATCAAATCCAGATAATGTTGCTGCTCTTGGAACATTAGACTACGGATATCAATTAGATCAAGCAAAATTATTAAAAGCAGAACTTGCAGATATTGGTTCAATGTCAACATTTAACAACGAATTGGAAAGAATGCAATTAGGACTTGACAATTCAGGAGTAGAAGCGTATAATAAGAGTATGGAGAAACTAGTTGAAACTTTAGATGCTCTAAACAAAGTACTTTCAGAAGATAATAAAGGAATGCTTGGTGGCGGAACAGGTGTAAGTGCTGCATCTATGTTAGAAAGTGGACAATTGGGCGGAGGATCCGGTACTGGTGGCAAAGAACAACTAGATCGGTTAAATATGCTAGTGGGCGATCTAATTAGATTACAGAAAGACAGTAACACAAATACTGCAAACACTGTTAAAGCAATTAGCGGAAACTTACAATTAGGATAATTAAATGAGTTGGAAAAAACATTTTACACCAGTAAAAACTGGAAATAACCCGGACGGAAGTTATAGTCCTTTTAGCCGTGCTGGCACTGGAAGTAACGCAGGTCCTGCTCGCACAAATTATTCATCGTACTTACCTGATGTATATATTGGAAGTCCAAATCGTGTTGAACGTTATGGTCAATATAATACAATGGATATGGATAGTGAAGTAAATGCTGCACTTGATATATTAGCAGAATTTACTTCGCAAACTAATCAACAAAATAAAACACCATTTATACTTGACTTTAAAACTAAAGCAACTAATTCAGAAATTACAATTATACAGCAATACTTAAAGCAGTGGTGTAAATTACAAAACTTTGAAACACGCATATTTCGGATTATGCGAAACATATTTAAATTTGGTGATCAGTTCTTTATTAGAGATCCTGAAACTAAAAAATTATTTCACGTCGATCCTGCAAAAGTTACAAAGATTATTGTTAACGAAAGTCAAGGTAAAACACCTGAACAGTACGTAATCAAAGACTTTAATTTAAACTTTGCTGAAATGGTAGCAACAACGCCACATCAAACTAACGGAAATATATCCGGAGGTGGCGATGGCTATTTAACAGGTGGTGTTCGCGGTATGGTTGGCAATACAACTAGTTCAGCAGCCGGTGGTCGATTCCAAACAGGCGACAATGAAATTTCAGTTGACTCAGAACACGTTTTACATTTAAGTTTATCAGAAGGATTAGATTTAAATTATCCGTTTGGTAATAGTTTGTTAGAAACAGTATTCAAAGTATTCAAACAAAAAGAATTGCTCGAAGATGCGATTATTATATATCGTGTACAAAGAGCTCCAGAAAGAAGAGTATTCTACGTTGATGTGGGTAATATGCCATCACACCTTGCTATGCAATTTGTTGAGCGTGTTAAGACGGAAATACATCAAAGACGTATACCATCGCAGACAGGTGGCGGCACGAATGTCATAGACTCATCATACAATCCTCTGTCAATTAATGAAGATTACTTTTTCCCACAAACTGCTGAAGGTAGAGGATCTAAAGTTGAAACACTGCCAGGCGGAACTAACCTAGGAGAAATTGATGACCTTAGATATTTTACTAATAAGCTCGTACGTGGCTTACGAATTCCTAGTTCATATTTACCGACCGGGCCTGATGATGGAAATTCTCAGTACAGTGACGGAAGAGTTGGAACAGCCTATATACAAGAACTAAGATTCAATACATATTGTGAACGCTTACAAAATTTAGTAGCAGAAGAATTCAATCAAGAATTTAAACGATATATGTTAGAAAAAGGAATAAACATTGATACTGCAATGTTTGATCTTAGATTTCAACCACCACAAAACTTTGCAAGTTATAGACAAAGTGAAATTGATAATGCACGTATTCCTACATTTACACAGATGAGTGCAATACCTTACGTTTCAAATAGATTTGCAATGAAACGTTTCTTAGGAATGACAGAAGAAGAGATTGCAGAAAATGAACGTATGTGGAGAGAAGAGAACGACGAGAATCTAACACAGCCAGAAACTGATGCAGCAGGCGAAATGCGTGGCGCAGGAATTAGTTCAGCTGGAATTAGTTCAGACTTAGGTTCAATTGAAGACGAAGCTAATACAACCCCTGATCCGGAGATGGCTGGAGATGAGATGGCAGGTGCTATGCCTGATGCTGGAGGAGCAGCCGCAGCTGAAACTCCGACAACTGATCAAACGATATAAATACTACTATGATACTACGTGAATTATTTTATTATGATAAAGAAACGCTCGAACCTGTAGAGGACGATCGTTATGAAGAACGTGATGACGAGTCTCCTGTAGAAAAAACTGATACACGTAAAACAAGATTAACACTTCGCCAAATTAACAAAGCTCGCAAAGCATCTGAACTACATACAACGGAACAACAAAAAGAATTAGATTTTGTTCGTCAAATGTATGGAGTAGCAGCCAATGCTGATGCGGGTGTTTAATGGCAAAAATAGATAAGTCTTTATATTCAAAAGAAGAATGGCATAAGATAAGACAGGAAAGACGTAATGAAAAACGTCTTAAAAATTTATCTAACACACACAACATTGAAAATTTATCATCTAACGATATTGCTTTTGTAATTGGCAACGGCGTTAGTAGGCTTCCTATAGACTTAGAAAAATTAAAATCTATAGGAAAAGTATATGCCTGTAATGCAGTATACAGAACTTTTCAACCAGACTTCTTAGTAGCAGTTGATGTAAAAATGATTTTAGAAATCAATAAAGCTGGGTTCCAACATAAAAATCAAGTATGGACTAATCCTAATAGANNNNCAACACCAATACAAAAAAATATACATATTAGGATTTGATTTTAGAGGATCTAAACAAGGACGTATGTTTAATAACATATATGCTGACACTGCAAATTATAAAAAATCTACTGACGGAGCAACATTTTTTGGAAATTGGATGCGTCAAACCACTAGTGTAATTAAGCAAAATACTGATATTGAATACAAAAGAGTAATAGCACCAGATAATTATTGCCCGGAAGAACTAAATAAATTTAACAACTTAGAGAATATTTTTATTGAAGATTTTCAACAAATGTTCAATCTTGCCTAATATTTTTACAAAATAGCCGTTTTTGGCCTATATCTACGTAGTTTTTCGTATAAATAGTAAATACAAATGACAGCCTTACCATAGGTAAACTTTTTATAGGAGAAATACAATGGCAGATCAAAATAAATTTGAAGAAATGCTTGAGCGTCTTATCAACGAAGATAAGAGCGGCGCTGAAGAGTTATTTCACGAGATTGTCGTAGAAAAATCAAGAGATATCTACGAATCATTATTAGAAAACGATTTAGAAGAAGTAGCCGACGAAGAAGTCGACGAAGCAACTGACGAAGAAGTAGATGAAGCTACTGACGAAGAAGTTGACGAAGCTACTGACGAAGAAGTTGACGAGTCAAGCAATGACGAAGAAGTTGACGAGAATTTTGACCTTGATGAATTTGAAGTCGAAGCTGAACCAGAAATGGGCGGCGATCCAGCAGACGATATGATGGGTGACATCGAAGATGCGATGGACGGCGACGAAGAAGGTGACGAAGAAGAAGGTGAAGAAGGCGATGTTGAAGATCGTGTTGAAGACCTAGAAGATGCACTAGATGATCTAAAAGCTGAATTTGAAAAAATGATGGCTGGCGACGAAGGCGGAGATGACGAAGCCGGAGACGATATGGATGCTGGTGATGAAGATGACGATTCAGAAGAAGAGTCATTTAACTTTGGCGAAGCTGAAGAAGATACAGACGAAGCTGTTGAAGAAGCAACTGACGAAGAAGTAGATGAAACTACTGAAGAAGAAGTTGACGAATCAAGAACACCTAAAACTGCTAACGAAGAAATGCGTGAGTATGTTGAAAAAGTAACTGCTTCTATGGGCGACAACGGTGCAAACACTAAGTCAACTGTAGCAGGTGCTAACGATATGGGCGGAGAAGCCGGTAACTTAGTACAAGGTAGTGAAGAAGGTGGACGTACAGCAGATTCTGCAAAAGATGAAACAGCTGGTAACGTAAATGTTCCAGGTGGTAAAGCATCTAAGTCTATGAAAGCACAACCAAAAGGCCACGGCGCTGAGAAAAAAGGCGCAGGCGAAGCTGCTGACAATAAAAAATCAACAGTCGGCAAATAATATTAGGGACTAATAGATGAACAATCTTTTACGAGAGCATTTGACATTCGACCAAGCAAATATGGTTGTTGAGTCTACCGAAAACGCTAAGGGCGGCAAAGACCTTTATATGAAAGGAATCTGCATACAAGGCGGGGTGCGTAATGCAAACCAACGTGTATATCCTGTAAACGAAATAGGTAGGGCTGTCAAAACTCTCAATGATCAGATAGCAGGAGGATATAGTGTTCTCGGTGAAGTTGATCATCCTGAAGGACTTAATATAAACTTAGACCGTGTGTGCCATATGGTCACAGATATGTGGATGGATGGACCAAACGGTTATGGTAAATTAAAAATTCTACCAACACCGATGGGGAACCTAGTACAAACGATGCTTGAAGCAGGCGTAAAACTAGGTGTCTCGTCACGTGGTAGTGGTAATGTAAGTGAAGACGGAAACGGTGAAGTTTCTGAATTTGAAATTATAACGGTAGATGTAGTAGCACAACCAAGTGCTCCTGGAGCCTACCCAACGCCAATATACGAACATTTAATGAATGCTCGTGGCGGAATGCAGGCATATGAATTAGCACAGGCAACAAAACAAGACCCAAAGGCACAAAAGTATCTAAAGGATTCGCTGATTAATATAATCAGTAAACTCCAATAACGAGGAGACAAATATTATGTTGGATGCACTAAAAACACTTTTTGAAAACGATGTAGTTTCAGAAGAAGTGCGCAACGAAATTCAAGAAGCTTGGGACGCGAAGCTCAAAGAGAATCGCCATCAAGTAACTGCTGAATTACGTGAAGAATTTGCTCAAAAATATGAGCAAGACAAGTCAACAATGGTCGAAGCCATTGACACACTTGTATCTGAGCGTTTAGCAGAAGAAATTGCTGAATTTGCAGAAGACCGCAAATCATTAGCAGAAGCCCGTGCAAAATATGCAGTAGCACAACGTGAAAACGCTAACCTACTTAAAGGATTTGTTATGGAGACATTAACTAAAGAAGTTAATGAGCTACACGAAGATCAAAAAGCAATGGCTGAAAATTTTGGAAAACTTGAAGAATTTGTTGTCGAAGCACTTGCAAAAGAACTTGCAGAGTTCCACGAAGACAAGAAAGACTTAGCAGAAACAAAAGTACGTTTAGTACGTGAAGCTAAGACACACTTCGCTAAAGTTAAAACTAGCTTTATCGAAAGGAGTGCTAAAGCAGTATCAGAAACAGTTGACAAAGCTCTTACAGGAGAAATTGGACAACTTAAAGAAGATATTGAAGAAGCACGTCGAAACGATTTTGGTCGCAAACTGTTTGAAGCTTTTGCTTCAGAATACGCAGGAAGCTACCTAAATGAAAATTCAGAAACAGCAAAGCTAATGAAAGTTCTTGATGCTAAAGATCATCAACTTAAAGAAGCTAAAGCGTTTGCATCAAAAGCTAAAACATTAGCAGAAGCTCAGGCAACTGAGAAGAAGCGTTTGATCGAAGCAGCAACACGCAAAGATGTTATGAACGAACTCACTGGCCCGTTAAACTCGGATCAGAAAGAGATTATGATAGATTTACTGGAATCTGTCCAAACGGCAAACTTACGTAAGTCGTTTGACAAGTACCTACCGGCAGTTATAGACGGTAACACTCCAGCCAAAAAGGCAATATTATCAGAGGCAAAAGAAGTAACAGGCAACCGTGAAGACCATTCACAAACTAACGTTAGTAGACAAGCAGACGAGAAAAACAACTTGGTTGATTTTAAACGTCTAGCTGGATTAAATTAAGGAGATAATTATGTCAGAACTACTAGAAAGTCGCTGGCAGGAGACCAAAGGTGCCCTAGTTGAAGGATTAACAGGAAATAAGAAATCTGTTATGGAAGCTACTTTAGAAAATACTCGTAAGTATTTGTCTGAAGCTGCAACAGCTGGTGCTACTTCTGCAGGTAACGTAGCAACACTTAACCGTGTTATTTTACCAGTCATTAGACGTGTAATGCCAACCGTTATTGCTAACGAATTGGTAGGTGTACAACCTATGACAGGACCAGTGGGTCAAATCCACACATTAAGAGTTAGATATGCAGACGCAGTCAACTCAACAAACGGAACAGATACTACAGCAGGCGATGAGGCTCTTAGCCCATTCAAAATTGCTGAAGCCTATTCCGGTGCTTTAGATGACAAAGCAGCAGCAACAAGTGCATTAGAAGGCTCAGCTGGTAACAGACTAAGCATTCAAATCTTGAAGCAAACAGTAGAAGCAAAATCCAGAAAGCTATCAGCTCGTTGGACTTTTGAGTCTGCTCAAGACGCTCAGTCACAGCACGGCATTGACGTTGAAGCAGAAATTATGGCTGCTTTAGCTCAAGAAATTACAGCTGAAATTGATCAGGAAGTATTAGCATCGTTAAGTGCATTAGCACCAACATCAGATACTTACAATCAAGCAGCAGTAAGCGGTACAGCAACATTTGTAGGCGACGAACACGCAGCACTAGCTGTTATGATCAATCGTGCATCAAATGAAATCGCACAGCGTACAAGACGTGGCGCAGGTAACTGGGCAGTTGTGTCTCCACAGGCATTAACTATCCTACAATCTGCTACTACTTCTGCGTTTGCTAGAACAACAGAAGGTTCTTTTGAAGCTCCTACAAACACTAAGTTTGTTGGTACTCTTAACAACGCTATGAAGATCTACGTAAACACATACGCAGCAGATGATTCAGCTGTACTAGTTGGTTATAAGGGTTCAAGTGAATCAGACGCAGCAGCGTTCTATTGCCCATATATCCCGCTAATGAGCTCAGGCGTTGTATTAGACCCAGACACATTCGAACCAGTTGTATCATTTATGACACGTTACGGATATGTTGAGTTAAACAACACTGCATCATCTCTTGGTAACGCCGGTGACTACTTGAATAAAGTAGGAATCAGCAATGTTAGCTTTAGCTAATATAGTTACTTAGATAACGCATTAAAACAGGACCTTAGGGTCCTGTTTTTTTATGACTTTTTTTTAAAAAAGAGGTTGACATTGTTTGTAATGATGTTATATTAAATACATAAGCTAGACGACGGTTTAGATTAGATGGTGCAAGGAACGGTGTTGCGTAGTGACACAACTTGGCTAGTAGCTGTAGTAGCAACATATGATTGTAGAGATACAAAGATATGTTTTTGGAAGTA
>ENA-UZWU01030568-UZWU01030568.1-metagenome-genome-assembly--contig:-Day-4--1m-contig-30568_pt1 | contig 12012 bp, 10 predicted proteins | sample MGYA00260345_ERZ794905 | MGnify/ENA metagenome assembly ERZ794905
TAAGAACGTCTTCCATTTAGAAAAGCGACGCTTGTTTAAATATAATGGTGTATAAAAGGTTTACTACACTGTAAAATGAATATAACTCTGTTCAAGCAACACTACGCGTCGAGAAAGATCACGTGCAAGCCTCTACAGGTTGGCAATGTGCCCATATCTCTACCTCAGCACTACAGCAAAGGTGGAAAAACGTTTTTACTTGATGCGGGCAGGATACTACGTTTTGATTTACAGAGGAGTAACCAAAGTCTCATTATCGATCTTGCAGAGGAAAGTCAAAAATGGCTTAAAAAAAAGTTCAATTTCGAAGGCTCGGATATCCGTGTTTCAAGGTTCAAAAAAGCCTACGGAGGAATGATGAACCCCCCAATACGTGTTTGGGAAGAAACCGAGCAAGGCTATGTAAAGTACGAAGGCAATCTTTCAAGAGGGTGTCTTGTAAAGTGCGGGTGCACACCGACAAGAACTAAAGGTAAGCTTTATTTTGAACTGCATCGTGATATTGTACTCGTTGAGAAGCCGAGGCAAGCGAAAAGAAAAAAAGTAGAATATTTTAGTGATCATGATTTATAAAATGAGAGTCCTTTTCTTTCTACTAATCAGCCAGGCTTCGGCATGGTGTTTTTTTTATGATAAGCAGGGGACGTTGAAAAAAATTGAACAAAATCTTGCTGTACTCGGTAGGAAAGATGTGGATAGGGATTTTTTTAAAACACAGACGAAGAAAATGCCAAGAGTTTTTTCCTGGGCGGTTGACCAGATCGGAGTAGAGCGAGCGTTCAAAGACTGTGACGAAAATGATGATGGTACAATTACACTAGAAGAAATGGCACACGATAGAACATGTCTAGACTCTTGCTTTAAATTAGGAATTGTAAATATTGCTTTATAATGGTGTATATGAAAAGTATCCATCTTGAAATGACTGATCAAGAGATTGTCTGGTTGAAATGTGCACTCTTAGTCATCGAGGAGTACTTCTGTATCAACGATACGTGACTTGATAAACGTCCGACACACACTATCGGGTGCATCCACACGTACACCCATTACTTGATTATCTGATTCAATCCACTGTAAAGAAAAATCTCTAAGAAAGAAAGCTGTGCCCGCATCTACAATAACACCATCTACAAGGTGCATTTCGAAGTCCTTTGAGGGGTCAGGGTTAATGGAGAAGAAGCTGAACTCTTTTGTATCGTCGAGTGATATCTTTACTGTGCTACAAGCGTTTAATATAATCATTTATAATATTTAATTTTCTTTTATACCCTTCCATATTCGAAGGTCTTCTACAACTAAAGTTTCTCGCCCACAGTGAAGTGCGATACGATTGGACTCATTAAACATTTCAACAACATAAGATTCACAATCTGCCTGCAAAGCCTGTAATGCATCTTTTCGCATGCGGTACTCTGATGAGCCAGTAGCGTCCTCAATAATATCTTTGACTATTCGGCTGAAAGGTGCATTCGGAATAAGCTGTCGTGTACTTGACTGCTCGTGACGGATCTCTCGGAGCGCTTTTGATTTCAAACGTACAAGAGGCTGCTTTTTATGAGCTGTAATCATTTATAAAAAAATAGATGCTTTAATAGTATAGCATTTTTATTACCCGAGCGGTGGTTTGGTGTATGATAATGACTCCCCCAAACGTGTACGAGCATTCTCCTGCTCACAGGCCCTGGCATCCTGCTCGTCTATAAATGTCTTCACTCGTACAGCCTCACCAGTAGGCTGCCAGCGATTAAAATCTTGCACAGCCCTGTGTGTCTCTCGGACAAATTCATTACTCGCATCTGCAAAGGTAAAGCACTCGCCGTCTTCGTCAGGAATGATGAAATCTCTCATTTCAGGATGTATGCCAATACAATCATCATCGTCCATGTCAAAAGCAGGGTCACCGAGAGGGACAGTACCCTCCTCGTTTAACAACGCGAAGGTGCTGTCCGAAAGAGGACGGAAACCAAGTTCTCGAAAAGCAGAGACAATATTACTACACGACGATGTGACCACGTGCTTGGTCACGCAGTCTTTATGTACCTCGTATACATCCTCCGTATACGACCAGACACTACCAGTGCCCTTCTCAATGTAATACACCTCTATCTTGTCGCCCGCAACTCCTACGACCTCTCCATACCATGTTTCGTCGTTTGCAGCGCACATAGATACCAGATCACCAGTTTGCATTGGTAAAAATAGCCAAGAGTTAATACGTATTCAATCTTAATTGTCAATGATTTTGTTTATTCTCTCCACAGCTTTTTGAATTTCTTCTGAAAATTTTATATCTGGATTGATAGTCAGGGTTTCCATGTGCAAAAAGTTAGATAAGTCTTTACTACATATAGCGCATTTCAGACCCTTCCCCCATTTGAAAAAATGTGCTTCTTTAGGTGATGTCCTGCATGAAAAGATAACTACTTGCTCTATTGCTTTCTTAAGTGCGCTTACTGTAATCTCCTCTACTTGTAGTCCCGGGTTTTTGAGATAGACCACTTTGGTAAATTCATCATATATCCCGTCCGTCACGGATTGTAAAGATTCTCTTAGATGTCTGTATGAAGGTGACTTTATGTTGTCATGTGCAGATACCAAGTCGGATGGCTTGACTATTTTGTCTTTTATTTGTAGGTTGCCTGACTCTGTTATAAATGAAATACTCGTAATTTGAAGAATCAAATCAATAAAGTTTATATTCACCTCAAAACTTGGATCATACACAGACACTTCGCTGTACAACGCTTCCTCAGACAGTTCCTCAGACTTGCTCTCTTCTCTTGATTTGTCTTCGAAGCTAATAATTTCTTTCACTTCACTCAGGCGTGCACGAAATGGTTCTCGAATACCATTGAATCTCTCATAGTTTTTCAAGTGTGTAATCTCCCTTTCACTAACTATTCCCGTTGCCAAAAGGTATGATCTAAATTGGATTTTTACTCGATCCCTTTCCCAGTAAAACTCACCAAGAATAGTCTCCTCGATAAGTTTTCCTAATTCACTGAACATGTTTTTTGTAATATTATTCTGACGGTACTGGACATGTCTGAGCAAATCTGGCAGCTGGATGGATTCAAGCTTCTCTAAAAAATCGAGATCTGTAACTCCAGTGGTAGATTCAAAAATTATTAATAATGTCCTGTGCAAATCTTTTAGGGCTGGGACAACCATATCTCCATGAATCAAATCTGGATTTATAGCTGGTTTTATATTATATAGTAGCACAGATATCTCATCAAAGAATTCTTTAATGAAATCTGTACACTCTTCCTGAATACGGTACCACGAATTTTCAAGGCTTTTGACCATTTCCGAAAAAATCTGCTCTGCTTGAGATACGTAAATAAGAGGCACACTGCTTCGTGGATTAAATTCTACCTCCCCCTCGGGTGAAGAAATTTCAGAGCTCAATTGAGGACCACGCGACGACCTAGTCTCAAAGTCACTACGAGTACTTGGTGAGCCCGGTATACGGGATTCATCGCTTATAGGGGACATCTGCTCAGGTGAAGAAATTCCAGAGCTCAATTGAGGACCATGGCGCGACGACCTAGTCTCAGAGTCACTACGAGTACTTGGTGAGTCCGGTATACGGGATTCATCGCTTCTAGGGGACACCTGCTCAGAACCTCTTCCTGAAGAACTAGCATGTATCTCTGGCTGGTTCCTATTTGGTGTCAATAGTAATTCCCATTCTTCATTATTTGGTTTTTCATCATCTGAAGATGACGAAGAAAAATCCTCATCGTTCTTTCCTTCATCATCTGAAGACAGTGAATGAATGTCCCTCTCGATATCTTCTGCATATTTTTTTAAAATATTCTTGAGTGATTCCATTTTAGTATGCTGCACCACCTCTAGGTTGGTTAAAAATGAATCGAAGTTTTGGGGTGATAATTCAGAAACTTTTAGTACCAAAAGATTTCCATCCGTTGAAGTCTCTCCCTCTTCCATTATTTCTTTTATTTTTATTGATAACTCTCGTTTCATTTCAGATAGCCAGGGTATGTAGATTTTCTCTGGAGTCTCTAAATCCAAAGAAAACCCAGTCTTCGTTTCAATATCATTCAGAAAAGGCTTTATTTCTCTTAATAAATACCATAATTCTATATTTTTTTGCAGGGCATCTGCAAAAGAATTATAAAAATTTTTGAAGCTCTTTGTGAATAACGGAGATTTTAGACTTCTTACTTCGTTGAGCTTTGTCTCACAGACCTGCATCTCTTTTTTATGCTCTACACATATCTCATCTTTTATATTTTTCCTTAATTGACTGAACCAATCACGTGCACGTCTGACTACTACGAGCTCGTTTAACCAGCCCCCGTCTTTGAAATAAATGTCAAAAAATAATTGAACATTTTTTTCTTTTTTTCTGATAGAAGCTGCGATATCAGATCTGAATGAATTATCTTGCGATTTCATTACCTTCTGACAAAATTTCTCAAATAGTAGGCGATTTGAGGGTTTCTGTATACTGTTCCACATTCTTTGAAGCTCCCGGTAATAAGTACTACTTTCCTGGTATTCGAAGTCATTTTCCCCCAAACCGTCGTCTAGCATTGGTAACTCGTTTAACTTATCCCCAAACCCGTCGTCTAATCTTGGTAACTCGTTTAGCATCGAATCTATTTTTTTTCCGACACTTTGCTTCATAGTTTGAAACCAGGATGGTCTAATAATATTGATTTCTTTCTCTATGTCAACTATAGGAATATCTGATTCAGTATTAGATTTGTATACCACGCTGAAGGAGAATCTAGTCATAAAATACTTCAAAGCTTTCGCTGACTTAGTATTCACTTCAAGACTCAATAAACGGTTAGAGTAAACCGAATCAATCATTTTTGCTGGTTTGATAGTGTTGTAGCTTGTCTTAAAATCTTCGAGTACATTATCGTCTACAGTGTATCCTGCAGCTTCCTCTGTAGAAAATATTTTTTCCAGCTTCGGTTTTTGATCTGTTTGAAGCATCTCAGATACTTTTGATCGCAATGTATTACCATAATAAACATATGGAACCCCTGCAAACTGTAAATCTGAAATAAGAGTCTCTACCGAAATAATGTAATCAAACCTTTTAAGTATTGCAGTGGAGTAAGAGAGTAGAAATTCATTAGGTTCCTCTTCATTGATCAAGTTCTTCTGTAAAGTCTCTAACTCAAGTTTACCCATCAGTAAATTTGTTAGCACAGGGGCGCTATCAAAATCATCAAAGTAGTCAAAAAGAGTATCGTAAAGATTTCTCAGTGCCGATGTTAATTCAGTCAGATTGTACTCATCAAGAAAGCTTGATACTTGATCTTTGTTAGCAGGGTGAGATTTTGTGCTTAGGAGGGCTTTTACCCTAGATTCGTCACTGTTTTCAGCATCGGTATCACTTATAAACTCTAGGATCTTCAAACGCGGGAGAATTCTTTTCATAATTTTCTCAACTAATCTACTTATCGTAGGACCATTCTTGAAAATATCAAAATGTATAATTTTCAGCAAACTGGCACCGTATAACTCCTTTATATAAGGAAATCTGAGAGAGTCTAAGATGTCTTCACGAAGCTCTGCTTCATTATTTGTGAGTTCTTGTGTATCGGATGAAGGAGTACCTGATTTCAGTGTTCTTAAAAATTTTTTTAACTCTCTCATTTCTCTCAAAAATAGATAAAGTGGCCGGCCAAAGTATAATTGTTGTTCATCAAACGAATATTTCATCTTTTGTAAATTTATCTTAGCGTTTGGCACTAACTCCTCGTCATACTCCTGAAAAAAAATTAGATCTTTCTCTGCTTGGACTAATTTCTTTTTAAAAACCCCAATATCTTTAAAAAAACCCTTTTCTCCACTAACCTCGTAATTAATCATTTCTTGAAAATTTAGCATAAATGTGTGTATCTCTTCTATGACAGAGTCAATTTTTCCAAAAAAAGTGTCTTTTTTCTTTGTTAATGAGACCTGGTAAATTTCTTCCCTTTGTGTGAACTTAAAATCGAATAAATCTATCATGTCTGATATGATGGAATTATACGGATCTTGAATTCTTTGAAAAAAATTTTGTATTGGAATTATAGACGTGCTCAAAGAAATAACTGGATTACATTTCGGCACTTCCAGGTAAAAGTGTGAGCAGTCCACATTAATATTTTTTTTTCTTAGCTTTTCAAAATACTTATGCTCTTTTGCCCATTCAGTTGTTTGAGAAAACCTATAGCAGAATGCTAAATTTATCTTGTTCAGTCTCTCGTGAAATCTGAACCTGTAGTCACCCATTCCTTTTGCTGTTGCGAAGTCGGCAAGTAGAATAAGTTCAACTAATCTTTGTATGCGAAAATGCCCTTTATTTCCAGATGTGGGACCATTCCACGAAGATGATTTCCACGAGTATTGTTTACTCCAAATGTTTGATTTGACCTCGAATTTTTTACTGTAAAATATCTCCCCCAGCTTTTTAATACACTCTGCGGGCTTTGTTTTATCTATACCCTTTAAAATCGTTGTACACAATTTTTGCAAGAATTTGGAACTAAGTCCGCCTCTCTCCGTAGGGCTGCTGAACTCATAAAGTAGTTTCACAAAATCATCTACCTTAATAACGTAGTTATGTCTAGGAAGTTTTGCATCGAGATCAAGTGATTTATAGTTTGATTTTATATATCCGACATTTTGGAAGAACCTTTTTTTCATTTTTTCTATACTAATTATTTTTCCATATCTGACTGCATAAACTTCAAGGAATAGAGTATACATTTTTTTTTGTACGTCGTCTGGAGTATTGCCTATCGGCTTAAATTTCTCGAAAGGCATATAGTTTGCATTGCTCAGACATCCGAAAATATTATTGAAAGTCAGAAAAAATTCCGATCCTAAGTGGACGACTGTCTGACCCAAGAGGTCCCCTATACTCCATGCTACACCTGTCAATTTTTTCTTCTTAAAAGCCTGCATCTGGAAGTGGGAGAATACCTTTTTCTGCGCTTGAGCACTGTGAATACCTGAGGGATTATGCAGTGTGTTAAAGTTACGTATATCTTTGAGTGTCTTGGATGTTTTCTTAACTGACTCAATATCGTAAGACATGTAAAGGCTGTGTTGATTGCAGTTGAAACCCTTAACCTCACCCCAATTAGAAATTGGAGTATGTAGAAAAAGATTTGATCTGGTTAATTTATCCCATTCGTTTGTATTGAACATGCAGAATTTTGAATCTATCTCTGCAAATCTACAGAATGAGATAACTTCTACAGTTGTCTTGTCCTTACAGCGTATCCAATGATTCTCTACGTCATTATTTTCAAAATACCACATTTGTACGTAGGTACCTAAGTCAAGTGTTCCTCTCTCGAGGAAGTTGATAAGTAAAGTCTGTAGCAAATAATCAAGATTTGAGTGCTCAAACGATGCAACACAGTTCAATGCAATTAAAGATATTAGAGCGTCACAGAGGTAGAAATTTTGTTTCTTGTCTTTCGTAATATTCTTGCGAACTACTTCTATGTATCTTTTCAGCCAGCTCGTAAGTAAAGAATCTCTTTTATCGCGGTAATATTGAGCTTTTCGCTCCCTAGTATCCTTATTCCGAGCAGTCTTCTTTAGATAAAGGTTTTTCCTAATTTCTGCGTCGAAGTTCTTCAAGTACTTGGTATGGGTATCGAATTCTGTTCTAATTTGCTCAGTATCTTGAGCATTGTTCAGGAACAGAACCTTAAAAAGGTCGAAAAACGAGTCTGATGATTGTCTACTTGTTTTAAACTTTTTTGTGAGGTAGACTCCGACCTGCAGTGCTCGTGAAAGGTAATCTTGAAGATTCAGACCTTGTTTTACTAAGCATACTGGAGTATATCCTGGTTTTTTTATCTGCTCCTCTAACCTCTTTTTGAAAGATATTATTGTCCTATTTTCGAATGGGTAAAGAAGTGGTTGAAAATAATCCTTTTTTAGACGTATTCTCGAATTGCCAAAAATATTGAAAGTGAAATCAAGAATCGTCTTTTTATCGAGAAACGTAATGTTCAGTCCGTTAAAAAACCTATTAAGCATGTCTAGTACCAATGACGATAAAAGATCGATGCATGTTGTATCGTCCTCTACATCATTTAAAATATAAAACCGTAGCAGTAATATCAGAAAAATATCATTTAGAGACGGTCGTAACGTTGTGCGCACACGAAGTAAATTATCTCTACTGGGTAGACGAAACTCTTCAAAATGTTTCTCTAAAAAATCGCGCCCGTTGGATGTTAGCATGCATGATATTCTTGTTTTAAATTCATTTTCAGTACCGTCGAAAAGACTTCTTTTCATAGCAGCTGCTCCAACTGCTTTTTTTTGCGTCCCGCGCAGTAAAAATTTCTCTCTATCTAGCAGCTTGTCCACTACGTCTCTGACCTTAGGCCAGTACTTGAAATCACCAACAGGCCACTGTACGAACTGTGATTCACGAAGATCACTCTGCGAATTGGCATTTGTTTCCTTTATCAGTTTAATCGCTGTCACGTCTTCTTCTTCGTCTGACTCAATTTCAATAGACTCGTATGCTATCTCGTCGTTTTCATCAGTCTGGCTTAAATCTACTGGTATTTCAACTTCTCGACAGTCGAAAAAATCTCGCAGTGGGATCATTTGTTTTTTTATGTAGGTGTCCAAATCTTCATTCTGGTAGTGGTCCTCAAGGCTCTCGTATGAGTAATTATAAAGCTGTTCCAAATCTAATAGCATCTTGTATGGTTTGGAAAGTCTCCCGACCTCCGGCCTCTGGCCGACGATTTTTTCTATGGTTTTTTTTACTCGGGCCTCAATGAAATCAACAGACATGAAAGAACTTTCCATAGCTCTCAAAGCTGTCATTGTTTTTGCCAGCTTTATAAATTTCCCAAATGTGTCAGTTGTGTTGGGCGTCGTCTTGAACCATGCCTTTTTCTTAGGAGTTACATCATCAAGACCAAATATTTTATCTGAGCTGTCAAAACTCAAGTATACGCCAGGGACATTGGCTTTGACAGTTTTATCGGCTTGTTGGTCAAGATCACTAAAAAGGGAATCATCAATGCGTAAAGCTGCTCCCAGAGGCTCTAAATGATCTCTTTTACTAGCTAAACTTGATTTTTTTAATCTTGAAAGTTTTATAGTGCCTCTCCCTAGATACTTGAGTATACAGTCGTAGAGCTCTTCGCTACCGTCCACGGAGTTGACATAACTTGAAAAAATTCCTAAAAAAGTTTCCCTTTCCATAGTAACCCTTGACAGAGACAGCCTGTGGACTAGATCGTCGGGATACCCCTGGTATCTTAAAATTTTGACTCCAATTCTTTCACCAACAGACAATACTTCACACCTGTAAAGTCGTTGAGACGGAGACTCGCTTAATATAATAGCCTTATCCCCAACTTCGAAGTTTGATTTATTTCTATCCACGTTCATTAGAGATTTAGATTTGAATACCTCGTCTCTACCCTCGACACGCAGACTGCCGTCTTCTTCAAGGCCTGTCACGTTTATCAGGGGTTGTCCAATAAAAGATACGTTTATTTTTAGCCCGACCTCAATCTCCTGCCCGTCTGTGACCTGGTCTCTTCCTATAGTTCTATACTTATTCAAAAAGTAAAAGTCGCAGTAGCTTGACTCTTGGAAAGTAAACGTAGCGTGCTCATCCAGGTCCTGGAGCTTAAAAGCCAACGGAATGCCAATATTGGCATTCAGGCCGTCAAACTCTTGAGTTCTGTGGAGAAAGATTCGCTGTAGCATGGAAGTAGGTTCGGAAAACATAGTCCTTTCAATATTTTTGATATATGAGTTCACCTTATGGTGAAGAGCACAGTATTTTTCCCACATAAACAGCTGAATCTTCTCGTCAAAATCTTGTTGTGATTCACCACTCAACTCTGTAATGACGTTGTCAACCAAATTCATCCAGTCATCTGTGGTAATCTTCATTTCTTTATGTATATGGTGTATTTATACAAAATATTTTTTTTGAAATGAGTGCAGTGGATGAATTGTTAAAAAACCTTATGCAAAGAGCAGGTATCCAAAAGTCAAGAAAAAGAGCAAGAGATACAGTGAAAGAGGAGAGTATCGTCTATATACCATGTCGAAATACAAAGACGCGCCAAGAATCATTAAGCACAGGCTCGCCTTCTTCAGAGGCGAAGTTGCAGAAGCCGGAGGCAAGCAGCTGCTGATGCGACTCCTGCAGAGCGAACCCGAACTCAAGATGCTAGAAGAAATTGAAAGCAGATACGAACCTACCGAATTCGAATACAAACCTGGAATGCACGTGGACTATATCACACCTGAAATATGTAGACATGTAAGAAAAATATACACAGAGTTGAGCAGTGGGAAACGTCGAAAGGTTAGTCACTCTTCTTAAAGTATCCGCACTTCTTGGTCAGATGCATGGCAGAAGGTGTCTAAAATAACACTGAATCAATTGTTTTTATAACAACTACTTCGACATACGAAAGCAGAATTTTGAACAAGGTGACTGTACTCCTTTTTTTTTTATAATTGTATTTACATATTTTTACCACTATAAATGAAACAGAAAGAATTGGATCATATTGATAAGCGCCTTTCCAGAATCCAATCCCTCCTAGAAATGGGCAATCAGAACTTAATAGACTCGAGACAAGAAATAACAGAAGAAATTAGCCATCTGCATGACAAAGTAGACAGAGTCCAAGATACAGTTACTTACATAAAGAAAAAGATTACTACATTCACACCCTTGAAGCTAGGTTTTTTCATACTGTTGGGTCTCGGCCTGTGGGTCATCTTAATCAGCTACTTCCACCTGCACGACTAGATGTTAAGTAATTTATCCAACCTTTGACTCACCCTGTCTATTGTAGGTCTGAACTTCTTCAAGGGATCAAACTCAAAGGCGACTGCAGAGTTCAGCAAGAAAACAATGTCCGTCACTATGTACACACTTGCAAGCCACCTAATGACCGGTCCTAGTATGATGCCACCCTCTTCGGCTGGTTCCGACAAAGCACTGTCAGTGTACGTCAAAATTATTGTGACGGTGTGTTGCGCGAGTAAAGCGACCCAGATGCCTGAAAATATACGCAGGATGTTCTTTCCACTTGGTTGGTCTGGTTCGGGTAAGAACATCATCAGACTATGAATTATAAACTGCGTCACCCCGAAAAACTCGTACCAGGTCCCTGCATTAAATAGAAGGGCACCGTAGAAAAAGTCGTGGAAGAATAATATAGCAACAGCGTAGGTGAACAATTGCTGCCTATATTTTATGTTTAACTTTTTCCGAGACTGTGTCAACTGTTTGGCCTGGTACAGAAAGAAAATAAGCTGGACAGTGATCAAAAAAAAGTTCAAGACACATTCAGAAAAAAATACAAAGTTTTGGCGAGTGGGGAAAAATAGGTATCTCCAGAAACGGACAAAAGATAGAAACCAGCAGAACGTCGAAGATACTGTCCCTAGACCCAGCGTAAGCACACACAAAAGACGAATAATGTCTACAGGCACTAAATTGAATATAATCATGAAAACCTGAGCCACGAGATTCGCATAGTGGTACTTGTACAGTGTGCCAGACACGGTACCGATCGCAGAGAGGAATATCTGAATCACTGCGAACGTCAACATTATAGAAATAAAAATTAAAATTTATACACGGTGTATCTGAACTCAATCTTATTGGAAAAAGCCATGTACTCGCTAAAAAGTGTCCAAGCAAAAGACGATGAGAAAATATACTCCCTCGATGTGAACAAGAAAGGAGCGAAACAGTTCATAGCAAAGTCGCTGCCAGCAATGTGGAAGCTCATGCAAAAGCCACCTTTGAACTACTGTGAGATTATCGAGGACAGGCCTTGTCACATGTACTTTGATCTAGACGAGGGCAATGTTCGTGAAATTTGGCATCAGCTTGAGACTATGCTCACCCGCGTTTTTAAAACCTTACAAGACCAAGTTGGTATTGTAAAATTCTACTACTTGGACGCCTCCAAGAAATACGAGGACGGACGAGTGAAAAACAGTGCACAT
>ENA-UZWU01000131-UZWU01000131.1-metagenome-genome-assembly--contig:-Day-4--1m-contig-131_pt1 | contig 11894 bp, 12 predicted proteins | sample MGYA00260345_ERZ794905 | MGnify/ENA metagenome assembly ERZ794905
TCTCTAATCCTATTTCTACTAGAAAAGTATTATACTCGCATATTATGAAATACATTGCATCTTTGATAGTAATCGGAACCATGATGATTACTAGCTGCTCTGAAAGTCCTAAGGAGGAGACTACGTCTGACTATACGGATAACTTAACCACGTATATTCCTGTATCATTGACCACTGATTTGTCAAAACTGACAGATTCAGAACTTAAAATGCTACCTCATTTATTTGCTGCCGCTGACATTATGAACTCACTATTCTGGCAGCAAGCCTTTGGTGATAAAAAGGCTCTTATGGAATCTATTGCGGATCCAAAACTTAGAAAATTTGCTGAGATAAACTATGGTCCTTGGGATAGACTTAATGATAATGCTCCATTCTTAGATAATGTAGAAGAAAAGTCGCCTGGGTCTAATATCTATCCTTACGATATGACTAAGGAAGAATTTGAAGAACTAGGATTACAAAATGAAAAAGGTCAATATAGTATGGTCCGTCGAGATGAAGCAGGTAGGCTATATACAATACCATATAGCGAGTACTTCCGAGAAGAGCTTGAGACGGCTTCTAGTCATCTCTTACAGGCTGTAGAAGTATGTGAAGACCCTGAATTGAAAAACTACTTGAAGCTACGTGCAAAAGCACTACTTAGCAATGAATATGACGAAAGTGACATTGCTTGGATCAATATGAAAAACAATACACTTGATATTATCATCGGTCCTATCGAACACTATGAGGATCAGCTCTATAATTATCGTACAGCCTATGAAGCATATATATTAGTAAAAGATAAGTCTTGGAGCAAAAAGCTAGAAAAATATATCAGCTACCTGCCTGAATTGCAAGCCAACCTTCCAGTGGATGAAGCCTATAAACAAGAGAAACCTAATAGTGATGCCGCTCAATTAAACGCATATGATGTAATCTATTATGCTGGAGACTGTAATGCTGGCAGTAAAACTATAGCCGTAAATCTGCCAAACGATGAAGAGATTCAGGTAAAGCACGGTACAAGAAGAAGTCAGCTGAAAAATGCCATGAAGGCAAAATTTGATAAAATATTGCTTCCCATTTCAGATATGTTAATTGCCGAAGAACAACGTAAGTATATTACTTTCAATGCATTCTTCAGTAATACTATGTTTCACGAAGTTGCACACGGTCTAGGCATCAAAAACACTATAAATGGGAAAGGAACGGTACGAGAAGCTTTAGGGGAAAAATTCAGTGCACTAGAGGAAGGAAAAGCAGATATCTTAGGACTCTATATGGTAACCCAACTCAAAGAACAAGGAGTGCTAGAAGAGAGTGAACTTATGGATTACTATGTTACTTTCTTGGCAGGGATATTCCGTTCGGTTCGATTTGGAGCTAGTAGTGCACACGGACAGGCTAATATGTTACGCTTCAATTACTTCCAACAGCAAGAGGCTTTTACCAGACGAAAAGATGGTACTTATCAGGTCAATTTTGATAATATGAAAAAAGCCATTGCTGGTCTGTCTTCTATTATCCTAAAATTGCAAGGAAACGGAGATAGAGAAGGTGTAATAGCTCTAATGGAAAAAGATGGCAGCGTTGGAGCAGCTTTACAAGCTGACCTTGATAGACTCAGTGAAGCAGATATACCTATAGATGTGGTTTTTGAACAAGGACCAGAAGTGTTAGGAATAAGTCAGTAATTTACTTCTTACGCTCTATCACATAGTCTATCAGAGTATGCAGATAATCAGTAGATGCCTGTGTCGGGATATTTGCTAAAAGCTCTTCAGCCTTTTTCTTATACTCCATCATTCTAGTCTGTGCATACTCAAGACCACCTTTAGTCTTTACAAAAGTGATGACTTCTTGAATCTGTTTCTTCGACTTTTTATCCTTTTTAATTATTTTGAGTATACTTCGCCTTTCAGATTTCTCACAGTTATTTATAGCATAAATAAGAGGTAGTGTCATTTTTTTTTCAACGATGTCTATACCTGTTGGTTTACCTACCTTATTATCTCCATAATCAAAAAGGTCATCTTTAATTTGAAATGCTATTCCAAGAGCCTCTCCCAATTCGATAATGTCAGCTAAAACCTTTTCGTCTTGATTGGTGCTATATGCTCCTATTCCACAACAGCTGGCAAGTAGTGATGCCGTTTTTTTTGTGATTATATCAAAATATACTTCCTCAGTGATGTCCAACTTACGAGCTTTCTCCATTTGGAGCAGCTCTCCCTCACTCATCTGTTCTACAGCAGTAGACAGTATCTCTAGTGACTTGAAGTCCTTATTTCGAAGGCTGAGTAAAAGCCCTTTAGAAAGCAAATAATCTCCAACCAGAACAGCTACCTTATTTTTCCATAGAGCATTGATAGAAAAAAAACCTCTACGAGAATACGCTTCGTCTACTACGTCATCGTGTACCAAAGTAGCTGTATGAAGCAACTCTACCAAGGCTGCACCACGATACGTAGACTCATTTATATCGCCAAACAACTTCGCACAATGGAGAACTAGAAGTGGACGCATTTGCTTTCCCTTACGCTTGACGATATAATTCATTATGGTGTCAAGTAAAGGAACTTTACTCTTTACACTATCCTTGAATCTATCTTCAAAAACCTTGAGTTCTTGCTCTATTGGAGATTTGATATAGGTGAGGGTGTTGCCCATTTAGTATTATGTTGCAAAATACATCTCTTATATATGTATAAACAACAAAAGAGAGCAAATGCTCTCTTTTGTTAAAAAATATTATAAGTATCTGTTCGCTAGTCTACCGACTTAGATGCAGTGTAACTAAGCTTAAGGGCATTCACCTCCCTTAGCTCCTGCTTAATATCAGTAACGATTCCCATCTTTACGACTTTATCTGCTTTCAAAGACGTAGTCATATAAGGGACTTCTTTTTCGTCTTTTTCACTATTCTTAAGCGTAATATACTGTTGGATATCATCTACAGTCGCAAAAGCATCATCTAACTGAATTCTAGGAGTAGATCCAAACCTTTCGTCCAATGGTGGCCCAACAAAAATATAGTGAAGTCTTGACTTCTTTTCCAGCTTTTCCACCTCACTTGCTTGTGGCAACTGGGTACGAACCTTCATCTCCTTATCTCTCATCTTGGTAGCTACCATGAAAAAGAAAAGTAACATAAATACAATATCAGGTAGTGCCGATGTATTAATTGCCGGCAACCCTCGTCCTCCGTCTTTTTTAAATTTTGCCATATTACTCCGCTCCTGAATTTACTGGTTCTGCTTCTGAAAGTTTCTTTGGATACTTTGCTTTTACTTCCTTTATCTTCTCTTTATCAGGTCCGAACAAAGGATCTAGCTTACTGTAAAGTTTACCAAACTTAGCCATAGAATAATCATCCCTAACGATATTATATGCCGCAGTCAATTCATTATAAACTTGTACGTACATATCATATGATGTGCCCCTATCATTCTTTAATGAAACTATGGCTGCTGTAGAAGTACTAGACAACGTAGGATCTTTACCTTCGTTTGTCAAGTGGTCTATGGTCTTTTGCCTTAACTTGTCAATAGACATAAGGTTCTTTTCTACTAGAAGCTGATCATTTGCATTCACCAACACCTCTAACACTTCACGTTGTTTCTGTTTGGTGTTTTCTGGTGGTTCTTCTGTGATAGGTGGTAAGGCAACTTGCAGACCCGTAGGTATATCCATCGTAGTTGTAACCAGGAAAAAGACAAGAAGTAAGAAGGCTATATCCGCCATCGAACCAGCGTTAATCTCAGGTATATCTCTTTTTCTAGTTGCCATTTATTCTAATTTTTAAATAATGAAACTGTCTCTGTCACTACAGCCAACACAACTGAACCAATTCCTAGAAATAGCGTTAAATACATTCCCATATCGATCAGTTTTGACTTCGACTCAGTAGTAACATCGTACTTAGCATAGTCTGGTCCTAATTCACCGCTTGACATTGTATAAGCCAAAATACAAACTACCGCTAACACCCCTACTCCTATAAGGAGCTTCTTCGCACCTTTCGGATTATGAGTGATAAACAGTACAGATGAAATTAAAGCACCTGCAATAGCTATAAAGCTAAGTACATAAGTAAAGTTCAATCCGAATCCACTTGCTGATGTAGAGTCGCCCGTGAATAGTTGTATTACATAAAACAACACTGCGACTATCACTACAGCGTAATAGATCATTTTAATTCTTCCTCCCATATTATTTTAACTACTTTATTCTTTACTAAAATATCAATTAAAGAAATTGAAGCATCTTCCATACTGTTTACAATACCATCAATCTTAGAAGTGATGAAGTTGTAAAATATTTGAAGGATAATAGCTACAATAAGTCCGGCTACAGTAGTCAAAAGTGCTACCTTAATACCAGAAGCAACAACTCCTGGAGAGATATCTCCTGCTTTCTCAATTGCATCAAATGCTCCAATCATACCAATTACTGTACCCATGAAACCAAGCATCGGTGCAAGAGCAATAAATAGAGATAGCCAAACTAGGCCTTTCTCTAACTGTCCCATTTGCACAGAACCATAACTCACTACTGATTTTTCAACCACGTCAATAGATCCTTGATCAGACCTGTCTAAACCTTGGTAAAAAATGCTAGCTACAGGACCTCGTGTATTTCTGCATATTTCCTTAGCATCTTCAATGTTTCCAGAAGCAACTTCATCCTCAATTTGAGCAACGAACTTATCTGTATTGATACTCATCCAGAAAAGTGAAATTATTCTTTCGATGGCAATAGCTAGACCTAGGATAAGACATATTAAAGGTAATGCCATAAATCCAGCACCGCCCTCGATAAACTTCTTTTTCAGAACTTGAAGCCCACTTTCTTCTACCGCTTCCGGAGCTTCAGCGATTTCTTCTATAGCTTCTTCAGCACCTTCCGCTACTGAATCAGTCATTGCCTCGGCACCATCTTCTGTAGCTTCTACTACTTCTTCTACTGTTTCTGCAGCATTTTCAGCATCTTGAGCGTAAATCGATTGTACACTAAATGTCATTAGACATAACAACATTAGAATTGTTGAGATTTTTTTCATTTTACTATTTGGTGTTTACTTTATACTATTACGGACAAAAATAGAAAATTTTATGTACGCTTTGTCATACATCTCATTATTTCTACCTCAATCCCTTTTGTTTATTTAACTCAAAGATTAGGGCTGTTTGTACAATATTTTTATTAAAGTATAAAAACAACCATTTTCGCTTTACCAATGGAACAAAATGGCTAAAACAAAGAAGGTTTTCATATGCTCAAATTGCGGAAGCAACTATGCCAAAATGATGGGGAAGTGTTTTTCGTGCGGAGAGTTTAATACTATACAAGAAGAAATAGTAGTAAATGCTAAAGGAAGTATGATGAATCTAAATCAAATAGAAGGCGTTGTGACTCCTGTAAATGATGTAGATGCCAAAGAACTTGTTCGACTTAAGGCTCCAGGTGTGGAGCTAAATCGAGTGTTGGGTGGTGGAATTGTACCTGGATCGGTGATTTTGTTAGGTGGTGAGCCTGGTATAGGTAAGTCTACGCTGCTATTACAGTCGGCTCTTCGAATGAATAAAACTGTACTTTACGTGAGTGGGGAGGAAAGTCTGAATCAGATAAAGATGAGAGCAGATCGTATAGGTATCACCAATGAAGATACATTATTGTTAAACGAAACTTCTGTAGAAAGTATCATCTCGAAAATGAAAGAGGTGAAACCTTCCTTTGTCATTATAGACTCTATACAGACTATGCATAGTAAATACTTAGACTCTACACCCGGAACTATCTCTCAAATTAGAGAAGGCAGCTCCTTGCTCATTCAGCACGCGAAGCAGAACCAAGTTTCTATTATTTTAGTAGGCCATATTACCAAAGAAGGACAACTGGCAGGTCCAAAACACCTAGAACACATGGTAGATACTGTCTTACAGTTTGAAGGAGAAAATCAAAACAGTTACCGCATTCTTAGAACATTGAAAAATAGATTTGGGAGTTCTTTGGAGTTAGGGATATACGAAATGACTTCTCAAGGAATGAGAGAAGTAGACAATCCATCAGAAATTCTCATAAATCAACGAAGTGAAAACTTGTCAGGAATCAGTGTAGTCGCATCTGTAGAAGGAAACAGAAGTCTTCTTATAGAAACTCAAGCATTGGTAAGCAGTGCTGTGTACGGAAATCCACAGAGAAATACAAATGGCTATGACATAAAACGACTAAACATGTTACTTGCCGTATTAGAAAAGAGGTGTGGTTATAAGCTAAGTCAACAGGATGTATTTGTGAATATAGCTGGAGGGCTTAAAGTAAGTGATCCTGCTACTGACTTGGGAATAGCTGCAAGTATTGTTTCCTCTTTCGAAAACTTAGCTCTGCCTAGTAGAATGGTATTTGCTGGGGAAATAGGACTAAGTGGTGAAATTAGAGGTGTAAACAGAATAGATCAAAGAATCAAAGAGGCAGAAAAGCTTGGTTTTAAAGATTTCCTGTGCTCAGATCAATTAGACCTCAAAAAATCTGAATACGCTATAAAAATCCATACTATTGGAAACATTCGTCAAGTTTTTGACTTGGTTTTTAATTAGACGGTAGTTTTTATTCCCTCAGTGGGTCGAGTGTTAGCCACCAGAGTTGTATCAATAAAACGTACTTTTGCACCTGCACAAAGAGATATGTACATAGAAGTTTTAAAGTCAAAAATTCATAGAGCAAAAATTACACAGACCGAGTTGGACTATGTAGGAAGTATCACCGTAGATGAGGATCTGATGGATGCTGCGAACTTGATTGAAGGTGAAAAGGTACTCATCGTAAATAATAATAACGGAGAAAGACTTGAGACATATGCCATAGCTGGTGAACGCGGTAAAGGTATGATATGTCTGAATGGTGCTGCCGCTCGAAAGGCTGCAAAAGGTGATATTGTGATTATAATCTCATTTGCGATGATGGAGTTTGATGAAGCAAAGAAATATACTCCACATCTTGTGTTCCCTGACAAAAATAACAAAGCAATTCTTGACTAAGAATCTAAAAACAGCAATTCAGACCATAGTATTTCTTACGCTAGGGGTATTCCTGTTTTACTACGCTGTAGGAGATGCTCCCATTGGAGAAGAAATAGAAAAAGCCAACTATTTTTGGATAGGACTTTCTATCCTTTGCGGTATTCTAAGTCACCTTGCAAGAGCTCTCCGTTGGAATCTACTTTTACAACCTATGGGATACAAAGCCAGCGTATGGGCAAGTTTTCACGCAGTTATTTTAGGGTACTTGGTAAATATGGTTTTGCCTCGAGTTGGAGAAATAACAAGACCCGCAGTGTTGAGTAAAGTTGAAGACATCCCTTTCAATAAACTCGTTGGTACTGTAGTTGTAGAAAGAGTAGTTGATTTACTTTTTACATTACTCATTGCCATAGCAATTTTCTTTCTTCAATTTCAGATTATCTCTGAATTCGCCAATGAATTGTTTGCTAAATTCGAAACCAGCAGTGCCTTACTATATAGTACATTAGGTATACTAGTACTCTTAACAGCGTTCATTGTTTATCAAAAAAGATATTGGTTTTATAATTTACCACTAATAAACCGCTTACAGTCCTTTATAGAAGGATTACTCGATGGAATGAAAACGGTCTTTTCACTAGAAAAGAAAGGGCTCTTCTTATTCTATAGTCTATTTATATGGGTGATGTATTTCTTTATGCCTTATTGTATTTTGTTTTCATTAGAAGGTACGTCACATTTAGGAGTATCAGCTGGACTGACGGTCTTACTTTTTGGAACTGCAGCTATGATTATTCCCATTCCCGGAGGTGTTGGTACTTTTGAATATTTAGTGCCTAAAGCTTTAGGATTATATGGGATAGGAGCAGGTATTGCTACTAGCTACGCCATCATTACTCACGCAATTCAGTTCTTAGTAGTTATCAGTGTAGGTGCATTTTCTATTCTCTATTTTATTGTCAAAACACAAAAATTGAAAAGTAACAATGTGGTCAAAACAAATCAATAATAAAATTTTCACTTCACTGGATGGACTTGGTTCACAACTAAAGATATGGAGATCTGAGGGTGACAAAATCGTTTTTACGAATGGATGTTTTGACCTTATCCATCTCGGTCATATTGACTACCTTGCAAATGCAGCTGACTTAGGTAACCGTCTAGTCATTGGTGTAAATACTGATCTGTCAGTAAGTAGGTTGAAAGGTGAAAATAGACCTATAATTCACGAAAAAACGAGACTAACCAAACTAGCAGCATTAGCTTTCGTAGATGCGGTAATTCTCTTTGATGAAAAAACTCCACTTGAATTAATTAAATGCCTATCACCTGATGTACTAGCAAAGGGAGGAGACTATACTATTGAAACTATAGTAGGTTCGAAAGAAGTACTTGAAAATAAAGGCTCTGTGAAGGTTATACCATTCCTAGAAGGCCACAGTAGCACTCAAATCATTGAGAAAATAAGAAATACGGATTAGGTTCTTTTTCCGCCTTTGAAGCTTGCTTGAAGACTAGATAACTCAGTCCATTTTTGATTCATTGCTAATTCTGCTTGTTCACCCCATGTAGCTGGGTCATGCACCGCATATGTTGGGCCGGCTTCTTTTAACACTGTTCTAATTTCAACCACCGATTTATCTATCAAATCCTTGTAAGTTTTCAATCCGCCGTTTTTAAGAATTTCTTCAATTTTTGGACCTATACCTTCGATTTTCTTGAAGTCATCACTACTATTCGATTCTTCTACAACAGGAGATGATGGATTCGGAATAGGTGGTTTTTTTGAAGTCTTATGAGAAAAAACTTTTGGAGCATCATCTTCATCACTCTTTAAGGCATTCAACCTTGCATTTGTATTGGCCAGTTTTGTTTCAAACTTCATTCTCTCAGCATAGCACTTTGATAGCTTATCGTTTAAATCCTGTATACGTCGTTTCAACTCTTTAGAGTTATCCTCTTTCACTTCTGAAGATGCTTGTACCTTTGGCTGCTGATTAGCCTTCAGATAAGCTACTTCATCCTGTAACGTAGTCAATCGTTCCTTTAAACTCTCATTGAGAAGAAGTCTAAGAACATAACCCAAGATAAAAGCTCCTAAAAGTATGAGTGCTATTTGCCATATGTAAGTCGTAACAGGTAGACTTCCTTGACCATCATATATCTGTTCCATATTTTCTAAAAATTACTATTAATTATTAATTCTAATCTATCTACCGAATCTGTGCCATACAATGGTGCTTCGTCACCTTTTGACACGGCTGAAATTTGATAATCATTCATACCTTTATCAATAAGACTCTGCTTAACGATAGTGGCCATTTGCAATGCCTTTACCGTATTCTCACCTGTAGAATCTCCTGAATAACAATGTCCGATTATGTCAAAAGCTTTATCTCGTTCCTCAATAGACAAATAAGTAAGATACGCATCAATCTCTGGCGTTATCTTCACTCTGTCCTCTCCTACCAGAGATGTGAACAAAAGTGCACCAGAACCATTTTCTTCAACAAACTCATTTCTAGTATGCGCAGTTACGACTACACTTTCAAAATTTTGAGTATCCTGTGCCAATTCCATCATTCGTGAAACAATACGCACCTCCGAATCTTCTAAGGTATCTACAATTGAACGAAGATAATGTGCTCTAGCAAGACCTAGATTGTCATATGAAGTTGTATTCACCTCATTGCTGCTATAGTAACCTTTGAATTCTAAAACCGTATTGGTTCTCTTTTTATCTAAAACAGAAGTCTTGAAAACCTCTAGGCTGGTTTGCAACTTGACAGTGTGCTCCCCAAAACTAGAAGAGAATGGAGGCAGGACTTTTTCTTCACTCTGGAAAAATTCTTTTTTCTTTATAATTTTAACATAATACCACCCCGTCACTATAGCGTAGATGATAGATATAATTACAAGTATACCAACCTTTCTTTTCATAAAGCTTAAGCGGAGAGAGAGGGATTCGAACCCTCGGAACACTTGTGATGTTCATACGCTTTCCAAGCGTACCTATTCGGCCACTCTAGCACCTCTCCGTCTGAGTACAAATTAACTATATTTTAAATAACTTCTTAGCGTTTAATGTAGTCTGCTCAACTATTTCAGCTACCGACGTATCATATACATAAGATAAATGTTTTGCAACCTCAATTACATAACTCGATTCATTTCGCTTTCCTCTATAAGGCACCGGTGCCAAGTAAGGGGCGTCTGTCTCCAATACGATATGATCTAATGGAATCCCTTTTAGCTCTTCACGTAGATTCGAGTTTTTAAAAGTTAACACTCCACCAATACCAATCATAAAACCTAAATCAATTAATCTTTTTGCTTGAAGATGTGTGCCCGTAAAACAATGAAAAACTCCAGTCAATTCAGTATCTGAATAAGACCACTCAATAATATCTGTAATAATATCTATTGTCTCACGTGAATGTATGACAATAGGTTTATCATACTTTAAAGCCCAATCTATTTGCATTCTGAAAGCCTCCTCTTGAATAGCTCTTGTATCCTTATTCCAATATAAATCTATTCCAATTTCACCAATTGCTATATAATCGCCGTCTGCTAGCCTTTCTTCAATCCTATTCAACACCTCTTTGTAGTCATTATCCACTGAGCAAGGATGTAATCCATACATCTTATGAAACAGATCCGGCTGTAGCTCAGCTAAGGCATCCATTCTGCCCAAGCTTTCCAGGTCTACATTAGGCAAAAGTATTTGGGAAAGTCCTACGGCTTTAGCACGTTCAATTACATCTTGTAAATCTGCGTCAAACTCCTGAGCATATAAATGAGAATGTGTATCTATCATATTTGAATTGTAGCACAAAAAAAGCCTTCTACCAGGAAGGTAGAAGGCTTTCTTAAAAATTTAATTGTATTACTTAGAGATAGTTATTCTCTTAGTCGCATAGAAGTCTCCGTTTTTAACTTGTACGAAGTAAACTCCATCAGCTACTGCTGACATATCTACTGCGAAGGTTCCATCAAACTTATCTTCTACTTTAACGTCAAGAACATTACCTAAGATGTCTCCTACTTTAATAACAGCATCTCCAGCATTCTCTATAGAAACTGTGAATCTGCCATTAGTTGGGTTAGGATAAACATTGATCATATCATTGTTTTCAGTCAACTCAGCAACACCTGCTAGATTAACAGTGATAGTCTCACAGTTTTCACTCCAGCAATCACCTTTTCTCGTTGCTAAACATACTTCATATGTTCCGTTGTCAACGTTACTATAAACATATGTAGGAGACTGCTCTCTTGAGCTACCACCATTACCAAATGTCCATCTGTACTGATCATTTCCAGCTGGTCCAGTTATGTTTAATTGTCTTCCGTCTTTTCCTGATGTAAATGATGCATCTGGAGATGGCTGAACAACTACTTGCTTAGTAATCTCATCAGAACATCCACCTTCAACGATAGCTTCCAATGTTACGTTATAAACTTTAGCTTCAGCATAAGTGTGCTTACCTGCAAGGTCTGTTGATGTGTTTCCATCACCAAAAGTCCAAACATATGTCAAATCACCTGCAGCTACTGTTGACTTATTCGTAAATACAGCTTCATCACCATCACAAACATCTTGTGCTTCGAAGTCAGAAATTGACTGAAGTACTACTTCAATAGGCTTAGTAATAGAACTAGCACATCCGTTAAGATCTTCAATAGTCAAAGTAACCATTTTAGTACCTACTCTATTAAATAAGTAAGAAGGATCTGCTTGTTGAGAAACATCTTCACCATTGAAATCCCAAGCATATGAACTATTCACACCACCGTCTGGAACTGAACCAGTTACTGTGAAGTTGATTGGTGTCAGATTACAAGCTCTATCAATAGCGAAATCTGCCTCAGGAGACTCTT
>ENA-UZWU01008591-UZWU01008591.1-metagenome-genome-assembly--contig:-Day-4--1m-contig-8591_pt1 | contig 11795 bp, 16 predicted proteins | sample MGYA00260345_ERZ794905 | MGnify/ENA metagenome assembly ERZ794905
TTTTAATAAAAATATGTCTTTTTTAAATTTTATAGATACAGGATTTATTATTACATTTTCATTATTAATATTATTTAGTGGAGCAATTATACTTTATTGTTATAAACGATTAAATGTATTAGAAAATAGTGTAATAGAACATGGAAAAATACTTCAAAATTTTATAATTAATTATAATAATCAAATATTAGCAAATAAATATCATAATAATATGGTGTCAAATAATAATTTAGAAAACGATAATATAAATTCTAATATGGAAAATAATGATGATGTAAAAAATATTTTAATAGAAGATGAAAGCAAAATAAGTATTTCAGATGAAGATGATAATGGTGAAGATGATAATAGTGAAGATGATAATAGTGAAGATGATAATAGTGAAGATGGTAATAGTGAAGATGGTAATAGTGAAGATGGTAATAGTGAAGACAAATTAAAAATTATAGAATCAAAAGTAACTGATGATATTTTTGTAGAAGATTTAGATAATAATGAATTAGATTTAGATAATAAATTATCAAGTACCGAATTAGATTTAGATAATAAATTACCAAATACTGAATTAGATTTAGATAATTTAGATATTGATATCACATCAAAAATAATTAATTTAGAAGAAATTTTGGAAACTGATGATAAAAATACCGAAAAAAAAAATTACGGGAGAATGAAAGTAGATGATTTAAGAAGTTTAGCAGTTACAAATAATTTAATAAACAATGAAAGTGCTTTAAAATTAAAAAAAAATGACTTAATTAAGCTTTTACAAAATATTGAATAAAATAAGATAATTTTATACATAAATAATTTTATACATAAATAATTTTATACATAAAAATTTTATACATAAATAATTTTATATTAGTAAATATATAATAATATAAAATGAGTTGGGGCACTTGTTATAAAGGTTCAAATAATATTCATTTTAATTTTCCACCTTTAATGAATGATAGTAGAAATGTATCAAATTATAAACCAGGGTCATTATTAGATGAAAATTTAAAAAAACAAGCTTCTATTGTAACTAATAGTGATTATAGACTTTATTTACAAAAAAATGCCAATAATATTATAAAAAACAATCAATTAAACGCTTGCGATGAATGTAATCATTGTAGTTTTAATATAAATGAACAAGGTCCTAATGGATCGCCATATATATTTGATTCTATATTATCAAACGATCAACCATATGGTTATGAAAATAGTGATTTAAAAAATGTATATTTATCGAGACAACAACTAGATGCTAAATTACAAGCACCAAGATTTATTTTAAAACCAACTAATTAAAAAATATATTAATTTCATAAAAAATAAAATTATATATTATAAAATGAACTTTTTTGACAATTTAATGTCTCCTTTGGGAAATCAACATTGTATGATTTTATATTATTTAGGTATTATTGAGTTTGTATTAGCATCAATATTATTAGTATTGGGTGTATTTAATCTTTTTGATAAAAAAACTAGAAAACAAGGAGCGGTATTATTAATGAATTCTTTTGTAATGTTTTTTGTATATTACATTTATAGAATAATATACTCGATGTGTGTAAAAAGTTTATAAATAATAGATAATAAATAGATAAATTAAATTGGTAATATACAAAATATATTATTAATATTTAAATAAAATTATTGTTAAATATTAATGAAAGTTATTAGTATTGATATAGGTATAAAAAATTTAGCTTTAGCAATTATGGAACATGAGAACGATACAGGTAAATTAAGTTTTTTAAAATGGGAAGTAATAAGTTTATGTAATATAATTCCAAATTGCAATAATTGTAAAAATAAAGCAAAATTTAGTAAAAAAGAAAAATTCTTTTGTAAAAAACATACCAAAGATAGTGATTATAACATTCCTAATATCAATACTAAAACTTTAAATAAACAAAATACTAAAACTCTTATAAAAATGATAGAAGATAACAATATTACAACAAATAATATTACAACAAATAATATTACAAATACTGATATAAAAAAATTTAATAAAATGGATTTAGTAAAATTGATAGAAGATTATTTAGAAAATAATTGTTTTGAAGTTATTGAAAATGTAAATGCTAATAATGTAAATTTAATAGATGTAGGTATAAATTTAAAACAGGAATTAAATAAAATATTTGAAACTATAGAATTAGAATCAATAGATTTAATTATTTTAGAAAATCAAATAGGTCCAATAGCAAATAGAATGAAAACAATACAAGGCATGATTGCTCAATATTTTATAAATAATAATAATTATAATATAGAATTTATGTCAGCAGCAAATAAATTAAAATTATTTGTTCCTAAAGAAAAAACATCATACAACGAAAGAAAAAAATTGAGTATAATGTATACAGCTAAATTGTTGGAAACTAAAAATATGCTTAATGATTTAGAATATTTTAATAAACATTCAAAAAAAGATGATTTAGCGGATTGTTTTTTACAAGGGATATATTATTTAGTAAATATGAATAAATTAGTTGTATCATAATATATTTAATTTGCGGACTACTTAAAAATATTATTTGTATTTTAATTATTAATAGAATAATGGATATTGTAGAAATAGATCCTAATGTAATTGATTTAGATACATTAGATATTCCCGAAATGAAACTATCCATAGATGATAATGACGATGATGACTTTATGTCGTCAAAACCTTCTGTTAATTTTGGCAGTGGAATAGAATTATTAATGAATGATAAAAATAAAGAAACAAAAAAAACATCATCAAATGTAAATATAGATGATATTACTAAATTAGAAGATGAATTGAATGACCTAACAATGGATAATCCAGTTAAAAATTATGAAACAAATAATAAATCTATATTTGGTGGATTATTTGGTAACAAAAAAGATGGTGATAATATTAAAATAGTAACAGAAAATAATGGTTCAAAATCTAACGAACCAAATATAGGCAAATCAACGGCAAACATGAATGAAAATAAAACTTGGGATGGTTATGGTAAATTCAATAATGTCCCAATAAATTTAGAAAAAACAAAAGAAAAACCACAGCTTTCAAAAGAAGAAGAATTAAAAGAAAAATTCAAATATTTACGCAAACTAGAAGATTTAGAAAAGAAAGGTATCACATTAAGTAAGCGTTATAATATGGAGTCTAATTTAGATGAAATGATAGGTGAATACGAAACAATTATTGCCGAAAAAGAACAATCAAATAGTGTTAAATTCCAAGGCAAAATGTTAATGGCCTGTATTACTGGTTTAGAATTTTTAAATAGCAAATTTGACCCCTTTGATATAAAATTAGATGGTTGGGGAGAACAAGTAAATGAAAATATAGATGAATATGATGATATATTTAGTGAATTACATGAAAAATATAAATCTAAAGCTAAAATGTCGCCTGAATTAAAATTATTATTTCAATTGGGAGGTTCAGGTATGATGGTTCATATGTCCAATACATTATTCAAGTCATCTATGCCAGGAATGGATGATATTATGCGTCAAAATCCAGAATTAATGAAACAATTCACTCAAGCGGCAGTAAATACTATGGGTGAAACAAATCCAGGATTTGGAGGATTCATGAATAATATGTTTAATGATCAAAATAATAGACAAAATAGTGGTGCTAATCCTGGATTTGGACAATCTATGCCATCAAATGTAAATATGGGACCACCACCACCACCAAGTGAAACAAAATTACCAGAAAGAAGTCAACGCACACAAAATCTTCCAACTCGTCCAGATATAATGAGTGCTAGAGGGGCATCTATAAATCAAAATGAAGGAAATCCTTTAGAAGAACCAAGAATAACTAGACCAGAAATGAAAGGACCTTCTGTTTCAAGTAAACAGGCAGATATTAATAATTTATTAAGTGGTCTAAAAACAAAACAAGTTAACATGAATGATTCCAAAGATAATAATGCTAGTACTATTAGTATTGACGATTTAAAAGAATTAACCAATGCTAAAATGCCAAAATCTAGACGTAAACAAAAAAGTGATAAAAACATAGTAAGTTTAGATATTTAAAATTGATAAAAAAAAATAATTATTTTATAAATATATATAAACAAATTATTAAAAATTCATAATGTTATGTTGTGTGTGTAATTTTAAAATTAATTCACATAATACTATTTATAAAGGTTTTGATATGAACTTTTGTAGTAATACATGCAGAACAAAAATTTATAATAAGATTATAATACATGATTCTAGTATAAAAAAATATAATGAATGGATTAATATATATCAGGAAAATATATATCAGGAAAATATATATCAGGAAAATATATATCAGGAAAATATTGATGAAAATAAAAAAGTAAAAAAAACATTTTCAATAAAAGATTTATCTTCATTAAGTTCTATTAAAATAGAAAATAATGAAAATATTATAAAAAATAATGATACAGATATTTATAATAATATAAAGCTTCGCAATTTGTTTAGTTCAAATAATAGTTTTCAATATAGTTATGATTTTAATAATAATATTAATGAAAATATGTTTGATAATAGTATATTGATTTTTAATAATAATTTAGAAAATAATTTAGAAAATAATTTAATAACAAAATATATAATATATCCAATAATATTATTTTGTAAATATATATATAAATGACAGATAATTCTAAGAAAATAAGACTTAAAATAGCTAGACTAGGACAAGTAAATAAAGCAAACGAAAGATCTATTAAAAGGTTAAAGCAAAAATTGGATAAAATTCAAGACGATGAAAGGAGAAAAAAAAGACAAATACGAAATGCTAAAACAAGACAATTTACTATAAATCAAAATAATAGTTCTAATCATAATGAAAGTAAAAAAAAAAGAGGTTTGCTAAATTTTTTAAGAATGCCTAATTTTAGAAGAAAAACACAAAAAAAAAGTTTATTACCAAGTTTATCTCAAAGTGTTACAAATTTATCTAATAAAATACCACAAACAACAACAAAAACAACAGAAATTGTCACTAAAATGGTTTAAATAATTAAATTAATTTAAATAATAAACTTAAAAATATATATAATTTTTTAATATATATATATATTATGAATTTAGAAGAATCATTTAATGAAGCAGTAAAATATATTAATAACAATAATAAAAATATTCAAATAAATGATAATGAAAAATTAGATTTTTATAAATATTATAAGCAAGCTACTATAGGTAATATTAATATTAATAAACCTGGTATGTTTGAATTTGAAAAAAAAATGAAATATGATGCTTGGTTAAGTGTAAAAGGAATGTCGCGTGAAAATGCGTATCAAAATTATATAAATTTAGTTACATATATTAAGTATAAATAAACGAATAAATATTGGATAATATACATATTATAATTTCAAATTTAAAATAATATGTATAATTTGGTAATAATTTATATAAGAAATATTTATTAATTAATATATGAATTTTAAAGATAATTTTAAAGATTTTTTATTATCATTAAAGGCATATTTAATGTTAACTATTATGATTATATTGATTTTGTTATTTTTAATAATAATGGTATTATTTTTACCACTATATTATATTAATAAAAAGTATTATAGAATATTAACAAATAATATATTAAGATTAGTTGTACCATCTTTTTTGGCACCTTTGAGTTGGAGAAATATTAATATATATATAAATAACAATCATAAATTATACAAAAATGACAATAAAAATTGTATTTATATGGCTAATCACGCAGGTAGAATAGATTGGTTGATTGCTCTTTGGTTCTCTTATGTTGGAAAACCAAAAAAAGTTAATTTTATAGCAGAAATAACAAATAAATATATGCCTGGTATAGGATGGTTAAGAAATTTATGTGAAGATATATATGTATCAAGGTCTTTTAAACAAGATGAAAATAACATTAAAGAAAATTTAAATTCTTTTAACAATGATAATATTTTGAGAGATATATTTTTCTCTCCTGAGGGTATAATAGCTGATAAAAATAATTATGATATTAGTATGATAAAAAATTGCGAAGAATTTTGTAAAACAAATAATTTAAAACCTTTTGAATATGTATTAACACCTAGATATAAAGGATTGAGTTGTTTAATTGATAAAAATAATAAATATTATACAATTACTATTGCTTATGTAAAAGATAATAAATTAATGAATACTAAATTAATGAATGATTCTAGAGAGATACCAGATTTAATTACCTTATTAAAATACGATATTGATGTTTATTTATATTGTAAAGAAATAAAATTAAATAAATTAAAGAAACCAGAAGATTTGAAAAAAATATTAATGAAACGCTATAAAATGCACGATAAATATTTAAAACATTTTGAAAAAAATATTGAAACAAAAAAAGAATTTTTTAAAGACCAAACTTCAAAAGAGCCATTTCATTTATTACCAAAAGAATATATATTTAAAACCAATATTTTCATAATGTCTTATTTTTTTATATATAATATTACAAAAAAATATAATTGCAATTCATATTTAAAAAAAATGTTTATTTATACATTTTTGAGTTTATCAATATCACATTTTTTAGGTGAATATATTAGTGGGTATTCACGCGAAAGTGTGCCTTTTGAAACGTTAACAAAATCTCTTTTATTTAATAAGAGAGATAAAAATAAATATTGCTATTAAATATAAATATAAATATAAATATAAATATTTATATCTAATATGGAAAACTATGTTACATATAGTATTTCACAAAAATATAATAATATAAATTCTAAGAAAGTTAATATCAAAAATATATTATCAAATAAATTATTTTTACTATTAAAAGAAATAAATATAAATATTATTGATAATGTTTTCATATTTAATAATACCGATATTTTAATAATTATGAAAAATTATGGTAACAATATAGGATTAAATAATTTATATTTAATGCTTAGAATCTCTTATTGTAGTGATTCAAATAAAAATATAAAAATTTTATTAGATGACTTAATAGATAATGATACATTATTAGAAGAATATAGTAAAAGATCTAATATAAATTTAAATAATTGTAACCCTATTAGATTTTCTAAAGGAATTCTATGTTATGATTTTGAGGAAAATATATTAGAACAAATAAACAATAATGTATTAAAAGAAAATATTAATTTTACTTTAAAATTTGAATTATTAAATGAAATTGAACAAAATTTTTTAACAAAAAAAATAATAGAAACCACTTTTAATAATATTTTTAATAATTTACAAATGTTTATAGAAAATATGAATAATATGAATTAATATTTTTATAAAATTGATTATGATTATTATTATATATTAAAAATATATTAATAATAAGTATAACGGACAATGTGTTCAACATCATCTAATAATGTAGATTCATTTGACGAATCTAATTTAGTATTTATTTTAATTGATACTAGTTATTGGATATTTTATAGGTATTTTGCTATTATACAATGGTGGAAACATGCCAAACCCGAAGAGCCATTACCCGATAATCCATTTGAAAATGAAGAATTTTTACAGAAATTTACAAAAACATTTTTAGAATCAATACAAAATTTCAAGAAAAAAAATAAATTAAATAAACAGAAAAAGAATAATATTATTTGTAAAGTAATAGCCGCGAGAGATTGTCCTAGAACTGAAATATGGAGAAATCATATTTATCCTCAATATAAAGAAACCAGAATTACTGATGACTCTTTTATGGGTGGTCCATTTTTCAAATTTGTATACAATAATGATAATATGTTATTACATGAATGTGGAATTGAAAAAGTATTGAAATTTCCCAATTTAGAAGGAGATGATATTATAGCAATTACTAAAAATTTAATTAGACAAAAGTATCCTGAAAGCCATATTTATATTATCGCAAATGATCATGATTATTTACAATTAGTGGATGATAAGACAAATATTATAAACTTTCAAAATAAAAATTTAAAAGAAAGCAAAAAGGTATTTGATGATCCTGAGAAAAATCTATTTTACAAAATTGTATTAGGTGATAAATCAGATAATATTATGCCAATTTTTAAGAAATGTGGGCCTAAAACGTGTGAGAAATATTTTGAAGATAGTGATTTATTTGAACAAGCATTAAAAAAAGAAGATGTTCAAGATAAATATATTAGAAATAAAACATTAGTTGATTTTAATAATATTCCAAAACCATTTGTTGAAAAGTTTATAGAAGAAAATCAAGATTATTTTAGAAAATTATAACAATTAACAAATAAAAATAAATAATAAAAATAAATAAAAATAATGTATTATTATAAAATCTATATATTATATCATGTATAATGATGATATAATATATATAAACAATGTTAACAATATACATAATTTAACATATAATATTATAAATAAAATAGATATTGTTTTGAATAAAATGGATATTGTTTTGAATAAAATAGATAATATATTGGGTATATTATTTAATGAGTGGTTAGAATATGATTTATTAAAAAAAACAAATAAAACACTAGACCTTTATTATAATATTGGTTTTAAAATATATGATAATATAGAATTAATAATAATTATATTGCCTATTTCAATATTCATTATTTTTTGTTTTCAAATTATAATTTGTATTTATTTTATTTATAACAATAAGGACTTCAAGGATTAAAATTAAATATATTTTTTACAAATTAACTGGTAAATCACATTTAACAAAATTTGCTTCACCATTTGCGTTCCAAGAAACAACTAATACAATTACTTCTACTCCTTTTTTTAACGCTTCATTAAAAGCTTCTTTATATATTGGATCTAATAACGATGCCTGAAATGATGAACTATCTGTTCGTTGAATAACAAAACAAATAATAGGTCTAATAATCTTTGAAATAGTAATATCAGCCAATTCATTAATATGTTTTAATGCTCTTTCACTAACTACAGCCCCTTTTTTCTTTCTATAACCATCTGGAAAATATGATATTTTATTATCTATATGAATATCCTTAAAGTCATCATTTTTTATCATTTTTTTCCTATCTGAAGTACATACATCAGCATAATCAGCTAAAGGCACATTTTTAACTTCTAATATAAAATATTTATCATTTTCATCAATACCTATAAAATCAAATCTTGAATTACCTAATTTTGCTTCACGTCTATGTTTTTTTATATTTTGTAAACTAGTAAAGCAATTACTTGTTAATGCTTTTTCAACTAATGTTTCTGCTAATTTAGGGTCAATACCTATTGGTTGGTTCCTAATATATTTTTCTTTAGCAACAACTTTTTCTTCATAATAATCTGCTAAATATATTTTATAACTACATACTTTTGATTTGGATTGGGGGCAATTTGCTAACATTGGAGAAGCATATACATAAGAATCTTTTTCACATAAACCACAACATCCTAAAGAAGCACTATGAGCTTGAACAATAGAACCATCACTTAGTTCTATATCAGCAACATATGGTGTTTTACATATTTTAGATGGACGACTAATAATCTTTACCTTTTCTAAATTATCTAATTTATGAAGCATCATATTTGTAATATAATTTATTTACTGTATGTATAATAAAATAATTAGTAATAAATAATAATTAGTATTAAACAATAATTATTATTTAAAATCAATTTTACACAATTTATAAAAATGAAGATTTTACAATTATTTTTGTATTTTTTATTGGAAATAAATACAATAAATTCATTAAATGTCTGTATTGTAGGCAGTAGTGGTGGCTTAGGTAAAGAATTAATATATCAATGTTTAAAAGAACAATTTAATGTATTAGCGTTGACAAATAATCCTGAAAATATTAAATTACCTTATCGAGGAGGTGGTTTAAATTATAATATTAATGATAGAGAATATATTTTAAATAATAATTTAGAAAATGATTTAGATAATAATTTTTTACAAAATAATATAAAAAACAAAAAATTAATTATTGATAGTTATAATAATTATACCAATTATAATAACAATAATATTGATTATAATAATATTATAATCGCTTGTGGAGGAAAACCTTTTCAAAAAGATTATTCAGATATAATAACAAATAATATATTATTTAATGAAAATAATGAAAATAATGAAATATGTAAGTTAAAAAACATTGTCTTAATAAGTGCTTATGGTGTAGGTGATAGTTTAGCTAATTCTAATCCAGGAATTAAAATTATGAATAATTTATATTTACAGGATACATATAGAGCAAAAAATATTCAAGAAGAATTGGTAAATAATTATAAAAAAAATAATCCTGAAACAAATATTAAAATTTATAGACCAAAAGCTTTATCTTATGGAACAAATATTTATTCAGCAAAACCAAGAGAAGAGTTAACAAAAGAAATTATTTATCATATTACTATGAATAATTACATATCTACATTATAAAACTGATAATCATAATCATAATATACTTTTGCTAAAAAATCTTCTTTTTTGTTCCATTCATCAGGACTAATTAATGATAAATATTTTTCATTATCATTTTTATAAACATAATAATAGTTTCCTGGAACCTTTCTAAAGCTACATTTAATATTATTTAAATCATTGTTTAAATCATGTATTTTTACAATATTGAGTGCTTCAGTTTTTAAGAATTCAATTTGACGAGCTATTAATTCTAACTTGCTATATGTAGCATAATTAGATCTAATATTTAATAAATTATTATAATCATTTCTATCTTTATCATTTAAATTAATCATTTGAAATAAACGTTCGATGTTATCTTTGTTTAGATTTGAGAGAGCCATATAATAATTACTAAAATAATTATTAATATTTTTTATTAATAATTATTTTTTTATATATAAAAAAATTTGGTTTATATAATTTTTATATTTACAACTTAAATTACTTAACTGGATGTATCATGCGTATTTACAAATTCATTTAAGGCGTCAACTGTTCTATCTCCTTCGAAATCAGCTATTTTATCACCATTTGGACTTACTAATACTACACTAGGAAATCCAGTAATATTATGTTTTTTAATATCTGATTCGTGATCTTTTTGATTAAGTTTTTCTAGAGTTAAAGAGCCAGTATAATTATTAGAAAAATCTGTCCATACAGAATTAAAATTATTACAATGACCACATCCTTCCATATAATAATATACTAATTTAGTATTATTATCAAATGGTTCAATAGTATTAAATAATCCACCACCAATAAAATAATTAAGTAAAAAAGCACCTACAAAGACAGCTAATATTAAAAATATTAAAGAACCAATAGTATGTTTAGAAGACATATTTTTAAAAGCAGATTTCGCCATTTATAGTATATAAATATATTTAAATTTTAAAAAATATCTACTATATTTTTTATTTTTTGAAAATTTTTTTATGAATATTTGAGAGATATTATATAATATTATTATAATACTATATATGTTAGCTAAATATTTGGTAAAAGATACTATGTATATTTCATTTGTAGCTCAAGTAGTAACATTATTAATCGGATTAAGTGCGCAATTTGTAAATTTATCTAATAATGATGTTATATTGAAACAAGCATTAGCATTAGAAAATATTGTTCAATTTATAGAAGGTTGTTTTTATTTATTTTTCATATTTTTCTATATAAATAATGTTGATAAAACAGATATTGCTAAATATAGATATTATGATTGGGTTTTAACAACGCCTACAATGATTTTATCAACTATTATTTATTTTGAATACAATAATCAGAAAAAAAATAATAAGATTTTCACATTTTTACAATTTATTAAAGAAAATTACTATAAAATTATAGAACTATTTAGTTATAATTTTGGTATGTTATTTGTTGGTTATTTACAGGAAATTAG
>ENA-UZWU01005550-UZWU01005550.1-metagenome-genome-assembly--contig:-Day-4--1m-contig-5550_pt3 | contig 11788 bp, 8 predicted proteins | sample MGYA00260345_ERZ794905 | MGnify/ENA metagenome assembly ERZ794905
GATTGGTCGTAGGTTCAAGTCCTACTGGGCCCACCATTTTCAAAGAGGCGCAGTGAACCTTGAACTGGTCCTGCACCCTCTTCGCGATTATCCTGGCGGACAACGTTTCAGAGCAGTCGGTGACTTCTTTGCAAATTCCTCCAGTTCAGCCGGCAGGTTTAATGAAGTAATGCACCCTCGACAGGCCCTTTATTTTTCCTGTACTTTAAATCGTAACTCTGCCTTTCAACGGCAACTTTAAGGGGGGAGCTATGGACCCGCGCACCGAAGACATCACCGATAAACAACGCATTCGGGAATTGCAAAACCACTATTCTTACTCAATCGATTCGGGCAAATACGACAATCTCGATGCCATATTCACTCCCAATGCGACTTACAACTTTGTCACCGGATCTACGGATAATATAGAGGCCCTAAAAACAACTATTCGCGACGCCCTCTCTCCCCTTAAGGCCTCTCAGCACATTAACGGTAATCAATGGTCAGAAATTGAAGGAGACTTTGCCAAAGCCGGATGCTATTTCACGGTCCACATGTACAAAGAAGGATTAGCTGACGGCGAGCACTTTGAGATGGGCGGCCGCTACGATGATGAATTAGTTCGCGCCGCTGACGGGTGGCGGTTTTCAAAAAGAACAATCACTATCCTATGGTCAGACGGAAACCCCAAAGTACGATGGCAAGATCAATAATTCCTTGCAGGCTCCCGAGAACATAGTTTTGCCTATCCAAATCCCGCTCAACGGCTTGCCACACAACCGCAGAAATTGTTTGTCCGACACTAATTGGGTGTGAACGTCACCGGAAACGAACGTGGGGCGCGAACAAAATTACCCTCTTGTTTAGGCGTAACCCCGTCAGCAAACGCAATATCATCCATCGCATCTAACAGTTGGTTAGCTGAAATTTCAACTTCCAATCCGGCCAACTTGCTTCCGATGCAAAAGTGGCGACCACGTGCAAAAGTACTATGGCTCGCGTATTGCTCGAGCTCTATCGCCGGATCAACGCCCTCTCGGAAAATATTAAACGCCTCGGGATTTTGATACTTGCGCGGGTCATGGTTGGCCGCTGCAAGAAGTAAAGTCACCAGCTCTCCAGCCCGCACGGTTGTGTTGTGGAACTCAGTGTCCTCACTCGCCTGACGCATAATCATCAGCACAGCGGGCGTATGGCGCAGCGTCTCCGCAAATGCCGCAGGAATGAGCGATCGATCCTTCCGAACTGCTGCGAGCTGGTCTGGGTGCTCAATCAGACGCAGCCACATGTTGGCCATTTGGAGGTCAGTCGTTTCACTTCCCGCTACGAGCAAGAAACTGATAAATGATTTAATTTCGATATCGGTAAGACGCTCTCCTTCGATCTCTGCGTGAACGATCTTACTAATTAAATCATCGCCAGGATTCTCCTTTCGCTCGGCGATTAACGGCAGCATATAGGCCTGTAATTCTTCTTTAACCCTAAGTCCCGCTTGGTGAACTGCTTCATCACCGGAGATGTTTGTAAAATAATCATGTATTGCGTTATACCAAACACGAAAAGTGGGTTTCATATCAGGATCTAATCCAAGAACATCAAGAATCACGCTTAACGGCAGTTTTTGGGTAAATTGTTTGACGAGATCAACATGGCCATCTCGCCGCCAGTCATCAATCAAACGTTCGGAGTTTCTCGTTATGACATGTTCAAAAGTGTCTCTCATTGAACGCCCTCTTAGCGTGGGCGTAATGATTCCCCTGGTTAAGCGGTGGCGGGTGCCTTCCAACTGAAGAATGGTGGGGCCATGCACTGGCTCAAGCTGCCAGCCGTAGTTCTCCGTCGTAAAGGTTCGTGACGTCAGGACTTTCTCTACATCCTCAAATCGCGACAGCAGCCAGCTATTTAATCCCTCATGGAAGGTTATGGGGTAATTCTCTCGAATCTCGTTGAGCATGGGCCATGGATTCGACTCGTAATCAGCGGACATTATGTCTGGAGCGGTCATGATATTTTCCTCGCTTTCTTCTGAGTCACAACCAATGACCTCCGATCTAGTAGATCGGAGGTCAGAAGGAATTACTTACAGCAAGAGGTCTTTAATCAGAAGTTATATCTTACTCTGGCACCCACTACACGAGGTAAGGCCGGAGCACCGAACGCACCCTGCGGTTGCGTCGTCTTCTCGGTGTAGTACTCCTCATCCGTCGCATTTCTGACGTAGAGGTCAGCCTGCCAGCCAGCACTGTGTCGCACGCTCAAATTGAGATTAACGATTGTCATACTGTCCTGCTTGTCGATACGCGCTATTCCTGATGCACCAGGAGTCATGTCATATTCATCGCTGTAATAAACGAGCGCAGATAAGTCGGCGTCAAAATTTGCGCCTATGGGGAAGCTATAAGTGATATTGCCGTTCAAGCTAAACTCAGGGGCATTAGCGAGCCGGTAACCTGACAAGTCCTCTCTCACCCCGCCGACAAAACCTCTCGCACCGGGAGTGATCGAAGTAGCTGGCACGTGAGTTGAGGCGCTATAGGTGGTGTATTCACCGTCCAACCATGTTCCTGCAATCCCCATAGTCAGGTTGTCTGACGCCCGAAAAGTCGAGCTGAACTCGAAACCTGTCATCTCTGCGTCGGCATTTTCTTGAGTTAAGCCCCCGGCATCATTAGACAACACGGCAACCTGAAGATTAGTCCAGTCATAATCAAAAAAAGCTGCCTCAAAAGAGACACTGCCGCCGGAATACTTGGCCCCTAGCTCGAAAGAATCGATTTCTTCGGGCTGAACTTCTGGCGTGGGTCCAAACCAAGAACCGTTATACCCGCCCGACTTGAAACCAGTGTTGAAGCTGCCATACACCATTAAAGAATCGGAGATGTCATAGTCCATTACAAAGCGGTAGGTGGTGTCGCTAAAACTTGAACTGTCTTTACCCTCGGCGCCGAAGGCAAACGTAGTTAAGTCCTGCTCATCCTTCGTGTTTCTCACTCCTGCAGTGAGCGTCAGTGCATCAGTCACTTCAAATGACCCGTCAGCATAAAACGAGGTCGACTCAATATCATGCTCAGTTCTGCCTAACAAACCGTAACCGAACAATATCCCCATGTATCCGAGCGTAAACTCGTTATCGTCGTCAAGGTAACTGGCGCCCAACACAAAGTTAAACGACCCATCGAACGATGAGGCTAATTTTAGCTCTTGGGTAAAGGATTCAAATTGAATACCGCCTTGCTCATCAGCCGAGAATCTGCCTGCCCACGCATGAAGCGCGTCATAAGGGCTTCCGTCCTGATCTTGCCCTCCGTTGCGCTCCATGTCTCTGACTTGGGTATAGCTCGAGAGGGTCAGATTGTCCGTTACGTCGAAGTCGACATTTAGCGCCTGAATGTCGATCTCCATCTTGTGACGCAGGGTACCTCCAGCCATCGCCTGGTAACCCAGATTGTCTAGCACTGCCTGTTCAGACACGGCAATCGGTGTTTGATTGGTTTCATAGAACCCAAGGCCCGCGCCGTCTAGCGAACCGTCCTCGCAGTAAAAACATTCCAACCCAACTCCGAGCTGAGATCTCAATGATCCCTCGTCATTACTTTCAAGCTCAAGTTGCTCGTACTTGAAAACGAGGGACAGGCGGTCTGATGGTTGCCAGAGCAGTTTCGCTCTAAAACCCGTCTCTTTTTCTCCGCCGATTTCGCTGCCATTCAATACATTGGTTACATGGCCTTCGCCCCGGTCGTTGTATTTACCTGCCAAACGCACGGCTGCGGTTGAGCCGAGTGGAATATTAACGGCGCCCTCTAATTCAGTGGTGTCTAACTCGGCGACGCCCGCCTGCACATAACCTGAATAATCATCCAAGTCAGGATTGTTTGTGGCATATAACATTGCTCCGCCCGTTGTATTCCGCCCATACAGGGTGCCCTGAGGGCCCTTCAGGACTTGCACAGACGCCATGTCGTAGAACATTTGGTTAGATCCCACTTGCTGCGATACATAGGATTCATCTGTGTACACCGAGACGCTATTGGACAGCCCGGGGCCTGAATAGCCGGTGCCAACGCCCCTGAGAGTGATTTGGCTCGTGCTCGAGGAGGCTGCAAAGGTGATTCCCGGAACCAAAAACTGTAAGTCATGGCTGGTTTCTAAGTTAAAAGTTTCCAACGACTGCCCGCTGACTAAGGTAACGGCAATCGGCACCTCCATGATTGATTGCTCTCGGCGCTGAGCCGTCACGACGACTTCCTCAAGCCTGGATGCCTGACCCGATGCGTTCTGAGTACCCGTCCCATTCGATTCTTGCGCGATCGCGCTTGAACCCACAACAGCGCCAGTCAGCGCTATACCGATTCTGGCCAGTATTGATTTTGGTTTTTTCACGGCTGTATCTCCATTCGAGTGCCCACCTTCGACAACACTCAGTTGTCCCTGAGTACCCATCGAAATGGAGAGCCCGGTACCGGCCAATAGAAGCTCCAGAGCGTCTATCACTTCATATTGGCCGCTTACACGGTTGGCCGTCTTATCGTGCGTTTCATCAAATGAAAACAGCAAGGTTCGATCCGCCTGCTCCGCAAATGCGATGAGCGCAAGGTCGGCACGCGCCTCAGGAATATCAAAGGTCAGTGTGTCACTCACTTGAGCGTGTGAAGCAGCGCACAAACCAATCGTCAGATATACCAGCCAAAACTGGACACACATGGGCCAAAAAGCCTTGCGTGCCCGAGGAGCAAATCGCCGACCTACTGCAGAATATGACGATCGACTGCAAAAAATCCGCCAGTCGATATTGATCATCGCAAAAAATCGCAGCTGACTAGTTCGCATCATCCGTAGGGCGACTCGTCGCCGCGAACAAGAGTACGGTCTCATCGTCAGTCCGCTCGTACGCTATGTCAAAGTTGGCTTCCAATGACGACAGGAATCCTGCCACGTCCCCTGTTTTGAACAATCCCGCCACGCGAACCCGCCGCAGTTCCTCATCTTTGATGACGAACTCTACGGAGGTGTAACGACCGACTTCGGAAACTGTGGTGGCAAGTGATTCGCCACGGAAAATCAAATTCCCGCTTCGCCAAGATAGCTGCACTTCAATTTCTTCCGGTTCCAGCACTTCCACAGACTCCTCGCCGGAGTTAAGAAGCACGCGTTCAGCTTGCGAAATGAGAAGCTTGTTTGCCATTTCGCTCGTGGGTCCCAACTGATCAGTATCAGCCGTGCCTGGTTCACGCACGCCAATTTGAACACGGCCATCCGCGACTAATACCTCCACCCGCTGAGAATCATCTATCCTCACACTGAATGCAGTACCCACAGCTTGGACAGTACGGCCAGCGGCAATCACACTGAGCGGTCTTGTTGGGTCGTGCGCGACATCGATATGCAGCTCTCCCCGCTCAAGCCGGACGATGCGCTGTTGCACACTAAAACCCACAGTTGCGCGGCTATTCGTATTGAGCGTGATAACAGATCCATCAGCTAACTCGATGGTCGATGTGCCACCAATGGCGGTTTCATATGTCGCAGTAACGGACGTGGGTTCCGAGAGTGGACGGTCGTGGGGTTGATTTATGAGAACGCCTGCCGCCCCAGCCACGAAGATAAAGACAAACGAGGCGGCAATGGCAAACCGACGGGTTACTTGTTGAACCGGGCGCGGTGCCGCTGCTGATATATGCGGAAATACTTCAGATAAGCGCGCAAGCACGTCCATCTTGTCCCATATCTGCGCCATCGAAAGCAGCTGTTTTTTATTCCGCGAATCCGTCGACATCCAAGTCAATAGCGTCTCAGTCTCCTCGTCGGACAGCCCCTTGTCCATTTTTGCCATCCACTCACTCGCCTCTACGAAGAGCTGGTCGTCATCTTTAGGATCTGGAGCGAACTGATAGATCTTACTCACCAAGCGCCCCCTTACGATTGTCTTGGCTAGATTCTAGCCACTGCCGTTCGCACATAAAGACCGTGCATCGTCTTATTGCCAACGCAACGTGCTTCTCAACGGTGCTCTCTGCTAGTCCTAGCTCACTGGCAATCTCTCGCTGCGAGTATCCATACACTTTCTTGAGAACAAATACGCGCCTCGCCTGAATGGGCAGCTGTCGCACGGCTTCACAAAACCGGCCAAATTCCTCACTTGAGGCTGCCTGCTCAAACGTTTCATCGCGCGCCAGTCTGAAAAGATCACCGTTAACGTCAACCTCCTCGTGCCACGATTCAGTGATGCGATTGTCGGCACGTTTCAGGCTGTCTAGTGCAAGGTTACGCGCCGTCTTATACAGGTAGGACTTCGGATTATTGATCTTTTCGGGGGCGCCGACCTGACAAAGTCGCACATACGTTTCTTGAACAACATCCTCTACTTCATGCGGCGGCACGATTTTAGACACAGCACGGGCCAACCCAAGCTTTATCGATAAGTAAATATCACGAATATCGTCCAAAATTCCTCCCTTCGGCGGATATGATGGCCTGAGGTCCATGCACGCATAAAAGCGCCATGCAGGCGAGCGACAGAGGATGCAGAAGACCTATGTAGTGGGTCATAAAGCTCACTCTATAATGGGCTACCCAGTCTCGGTTCAGCCGTGGCGTTCCACTTCAGACTACTGCGTATTGGAATACCATAAAACAGAGGGATTTTCGAGCCTCTACTAAAGACACGCATACTTTTTCTGCCAGCGTGATGGCTAGAACTCATTCCCTATCAGGCCTATGGGCGCCAAATGAATGTGCATTGGGCTACCGCTGACGCACCGCCAATATGCGGCACCTGTCAACGCATCGCGGGTAAACAAAACCAACGTCTGAGCTCACGTGACCGAGAGTCGCCTCTGTTTTTTGGACTAAACACGCCCTCACTCAGAACCTATGCTGGTTAGCGTATGCCTCGTGATCTTCCAGCTTTTTTCCTTAATCATCTGCGTCTCGTAAGATCCCCACACGGTGGTTTTTGCTTTTTTCGTGTCCTTGTAATACTCAGTGGCTTGTAAATCAGTCCTCACTACAGCGTTCTCACCGTTAAAGTGAATGATTGGGTTACCCAACAGATGTTGAGACGCTCTCGTGCCGTCTAACGCTTTTTTCACGTATTCGATCCAATCTTCGATTCCCGTAACCTTGACTTCTCCACCGTCTGGCGAGTCAGAGTCAAAAATCATCGTCACTTCTACATCGACAGAAAAAAGAGACCTCAATAAGGGGTAATCTTTTGTGTCCAGTGCTAACGCATAGGTGCTCATGACGTCTGTAATCTCGAATCGATCCTCTGGTTTCAAGCTTTCAGATCGCGCGTCAAAAGTAGCTCCAATGACCAAAAGCATCATTAAACATACTCGTTTCAAATCATCCTCCTTATGTGCACAGACAGTTTTTAATTTAATTACGCGGTGTAAAACGCGGGCGGGGCTTGATCAAATCTGTTTACTTCACGCGGCAAGCGTCAGAGACCTAACAAAAAAGGCTATCAGCACTAAGGCAATAGAACCACCTCACTCATCTGATCTGCCCCAAAAATTTTTTGAAGTTCTGTTAGGACATTCCAACATGTGGAGCGGATTTAGCACACATAGCTGCCATTTCAGTGCGGGATCAGTTTTCAGTGCGTGTTCGGCTTTCGGTTGAGAAATGACTTGTAGCTCTTGAGGTTGCACGGCTTGATGCGAACTCATAGGGTACGACGGTTCGGGATAGGTTCGGACGGCTTCAGATGGAAAATTAGCATCCAGAAAAGCCCTTACGATTCTTCCTCTTAGGAAGGGTTTACCGCGCTCTCCCCCATCCTCATAATCGATTGGTCGTAGGTTCAAGTCCTACTGGGCCCACCATTCCTTCTGCCGCCGCGTTGAAGTAGGGACTATGGTGATACGATCTAACTCTTCACCATGCATTTCGGAGCAACTGTGAGTCGAGCGCCACACTACCGTCCTTTGCTCATCAGTGTTGTCATCCTTTGGTTTGTAACTACGGTCGCATTCTTCATGCTCGACTACAGAGCCAGCGCGCGTCCGCCCATCACCGAAGACGGACTGGCCAGCCTGCTGACCGTCTATCTACCAGTGCTGGCCCTGTCTGTTTTTTTACTCCTTTTCCTCACCCGCCATCGGGATCCTTTTCGATGGACCGACCGCTTTTGCCTAGATGAAAGGAAAGCCGGTAAAGAGGTACTCGGTGTATTTAGCTATCTGCTGGTGACCCAACTGATTTTGGGCCTCGGCTTTCAGTCAGGACTTCATTTCCCAGGGCCAGATATCTTTCAACAAGGGAAACACGACCTTGGCACCGTGATCAGCTGGATGCTGTTAAATAGCCTGCTGTATTTCGCTGTTCCGGTCTACTGGCTAAGACGCAATGGGCTTCATTTCAAAAGTCTGCTCACTCCATGGGAGTGGCGGCGTAACCTCTGGATCATTGTTGCGTACTGGGCGCTTGATTTTTTTGGACCCATTCTAGGCGGGGTAACTTTCTTTTCATTAAACACAGCGCAATATGCGTTGGGCGTTCCGACCAGCATCGTCGCTAACACTATCGGCGCCGGTCTACCCGTGCTTTTGCTAATGCATGTCGTATTGATACCACGTCTTATGGTGCTGTTTGACGACAAGTTCACCGTCATCACATTGGCTGGTTTCTTTTACGCCATTTTTAGTCTCTTTGATCCGGGTGTCGATTATGGATCAGGCGAGCTCGGAGCACTCAGTGTTAGCTATATCATCATGACTCAAGTACTGGTGGGTATGGGAAAAGCCACCTTTACGGTGGTCACTGGCAATCCCTGGATACACTTCATCACGCTGCACGTGTTGAGCGCCCGCATCCCCTTTGATACCGAGATGTATGCAGAAATCTTCGCAGGATAGCGTTGGCATGGCGGACTGGCTGTACGAATCGAATTCTTCTCGGTGCGAGTTCGGTTTTCGGTTGAGAAATGACTTATAGCTCTTAAGGTCCTGCGGCTTGATGCGAACTCATAGGGCGCGGCGGTTCGGTATAGGTTCGGACTAGGGCAAATCGAAAATCAGCATCCTTAAAAGCTCTTACGAATCTTCCGCTTGCGGGAGACTGACTAGGATCTCCAAGATCCTCATAATCGATTGGTCGTAGGTTCAAGTCCTACTGGGCCCACCATTTTCTTAGAGAGACACGGCGCACTTCGAGCTGCTCCTGCATCCTCTTCGCAATCATCGGCGGCGAGTATTTCGCAAACTGCTCAAGTGCACTCGACAGGATCAGCGAGAAGAGATGCTCTCAATGGAGCCTTTGCTATTACCTACCCTTTGGTCATTTGCGATAACCGTATTACCCAGCACTCTTCTGTCTGCGACCATCGGCCCCACCGGCGTCATATGCAGTGCTTTACAGGGATGCAAAGGCAACCCTGACTACAGTTGCGCGACGCGTGGGTCATTGGGGTAAATCCAATCCTTTCCGATTACCTGCTGCACCCGTAGCTCTTCGGGAATATTGTCTGGGCCGATCATCTCATCTGCCGCCTGGTTCCAGTGGTAAATGCGCGCCTCCTGGTAGCTCAGGGGGACCCCTTCAAAGCCATGGGATTCCATCGATCGCTGGATCTTTTCACCGAACTGGGTGTCTTCGACAAGAACCTGGCAGAGTTCGCTGCCCTCGTTGACGGTCCACAGATCTGGCTTATGGCCCTCCGGCCATTGCGGCGCCATCGTCCACGTTTCCATGCGGCATTTGTTGATGCCGTTAGGCCAGAATAAAAGCGGCGGAATAACGAACTGGCTGAGCGGCGATACCCAATTGGGAAACAACCCATAGGACTGAGTACAAGTGCGGGCAATTTCACCCACCGTCGATATTTCTGCAACGCTGTCTGGTACATCGACGGCATCTAGGCTGGTCTTGCCCTTCGGTGTGGGAGCGATCATGCGACCATGGCCATTCGGGTACAAGGTGTTGACATTGCGCCGGTCATCTAGGATCGGAGCGATGGTATCTGGATGAATGCTGCGTACGTGGTAGACCTCGGTATTGGCCTCCATGGCAATTTTCCAGTTACAGTTCAGGTCGAAGATGCCGCGAGCTGCAAGACGACAGTTACCAAACTGGAACTCTTCCCACTCATCGCCGATCGGGCCCAGCCACTCCAGCAGGTTGGGCGCCTGGGGGTCGAAGTTGACAAAGATCAGGTTGCCAAATTGTTCGCAGCGCACCTTTCGCAGGCCTCGGCAGGACATGTCAAAATCACGAAAATCTTGCGGATCGCGCATACCCCGCAGCGCGCCTTCATGATCGTAGCTCCAGCCATGATATTTGCATGTCAGGCGACGGGATTTTCCGCGGTCTTCAGTGACCACCGGTGCGCCTCGGTGGCTGCAGGTATTGTAAAAAGCATTGATCGCGCCGCCGTCAGCATGAACGATAACCACTGGTTGCCCAGCATTTTCCCACAGCATGTAGCAGCCAGGCTCGGGTATTTCATCGATGTGCGCTGCTAACAGCCAAGATTTACGCCAAATATGCTTCCGCTCCAGCTCATAGTAACGGGGATCCGTATAGCGCCCAGCAGGTATGTCAGGTAAAGCAGGAAAACCAGCAGGGGGCTCAGTGCGGGAGGCCTCAAATTCCATCAGTCGTCGCAAGGTCTGAATGTACTCGGGTGTCATCATGGCACTGCTCCTAATTAGGCGGACTCTAGGTCCAACCACAGGTGATGAAAGCCACGCAGCATAGTGGAGTGCGTGCGCTCGTTATTTCCATCAGGGGTATGGCGAATCGAGCGGTAGCGCTGCAATAACGCTTGTATGGCGCGGTGCGCTTCTAGCCTTGCAAGTGGCGCTCCAATACAGAAATGAATGCCGTGACCAAACGTTTGGTGGTCTGTGCGGCCACGGTCAAGACGAAATTCATCGGGGTTTTCGTAATGTCTTGGGTCGCGGTTAGCTGAACCCATGAAGGCATAAACGGCTTCACCCGCTTTGATTGTTTGGCCGCTCACCTCAACATTCTGTGTGGCGATGCGATTCACCCAGTGCACCGGGCCATCAAATCGGAGGATTTCCTCAATGGCGGCGTCGATTTTCTCTGGTTGTTCGCGTAGCTGCGCCCATAAGCGCGGCTGCTCTGCCAAATAATTCAGCAGGTTTGACAAGAGATTGGTCGTGGTTTCGTTGCCGGCAATAAGCAACAGCATACAGAAGCCGGCAATATCTGCGTCGCTGAGCTTTTCACCGTCCACCTCGGCATGTACCACCCTACTGATCAGATCTTCGCCGAGATTATGGCGTCGCTCGGGAATCAGGGATTGAAAGTAAGCCGACATTTCCAGTATGTCAGGCATACGTTCGGCCATGTTACTGGCCTCACTGGTACCAGTTAACGCGTCTGACCAGCGCTTGAAATCGTCGTTACGTGAAGATGGTATGGCCATCATTTGTGCGATTACCGTTACTGGCAAAGGTGAGGTAAATTGGTTTGAGATGTCGACGGGACCACCATCGGGCAGCGCCTCGAGCAGCTCACTAACTAGTGTTTCGAGGCGGCCTTCCAGTAACTTCAAAGTTCGGCTTGTAAACGCTTTGTTGACGATGGCACGCAATTGCGTGTGGCGGGGAGGATCATCGCTCAGCAGCGGTAATCGTACCTGCGCTTCCCCCATTATCCCGGAGGAAAATGTTTGAGGGTCTTTTAATACCCGGCGTACATCGGCGTGTCGGCTGATTATCCAGCCTCTCATTTCTCCATCAGACCACCAGATGGGCTGCTCATCACGCCACTGCCGATAGAGGGGGTAGGGGTTATTGATCAGCGCTGGATCATTGCGGTTCATGTCCGGATCTCC
>ENA-UZWU01013806-UZWU01013806.1-metagenome-genome-assembly--contig:-Day-4--1m-contig-13806_pt1 | contig 11734 bp, 7 predicted proteins | sample MGYA00260345_ERZ794905 | MGnify/ENA metagenome assembly ERZ794905
GCTTTAACTATTAACAGAATTTACATCAATTATCATATATCTTCATTTTGATAGTATGTAATAAAAAGAGGGAGACGTATCACAGTTGCATGACTTTCACATAACACTCCATTATATCTCTCTAAAAAATTATATTTAGAAATCATCACTAGTATAAGCGAAGAAGAATAAAGGTGAGATTATAAATAATCTTTACATTTTAATGTTTATGAATTTTTAAGACCTTTTTTTGATTTTGTTGGAAGTTTTTTTAGAGATAAGTCTACAATTATCAATAACTTTCTACCCATAAAAACACCAAAAAAAACATATCCAAAATGATCACTAAATTGATTAGGAATAATCCAAATCAAAAATGAAATTATCAACAAAAAAATTAAAATCTTATTCTCAAGCTTTGGTTTATCCAAAAATCCAAAAACAATACTAACAATAAATGCGTATAAATTTACGTAACTATAATAATCCCAATTTATTGGTTCATCAACAAATCCTAATAGTATATCAATCTCAAAAAGTATCAAAATTACATTCACAAATAATAACATTTTAATAGTAGATCTTACTACTAATTCTATACGATCGATGGTACTCAATTTTTCCATATTATTTTGTGGTATTTATCTTGGTTTATGGTCTTTTTTATTGTGAAAAATAATCGTTGAACTGTTAAGTTTTTTTGATATGTTTATTTCTTTTTATTTAATTTATTTTTGGTCTGTCCTAGCCCTCCTAAATATTCACATTCAAATAGTTTTTGCATAGACTCAAAAGGTATTGGATTTTTCTTATAGTTATAAGCGTTCTCTAAAGTAATGACTTTATTATTATCCCCACAACTAATATCAACATCTGCCATTTGCATTTGCGAAGGATGTTCATAACCACATGCATGTGTCATTTGTAGGGTTTCCTTTCTAAGAGTGTTAATATAATTACCAAATCGATTGCCTTTAATTAATGGGTCTAGTCCTCGTTGTAGCCATGCACTTTGAGTTGCAATTCCCGTAGGACAATGACCTGTATGACATTCCTGAGCTTGAATACATCCAATGGATAACATCGCTTCTCGGGCAATATTAATAAAATCTACCCCCATAGCAAAAGCCTTTAAAACTTCAGATGGAAAGCCAAGCTTTCCAGATCCTCCAAAAGCAATATCTTGGCTCAGACCACGGTCCTTGAAAATATTATATACTTCTGAAAACCCAAACACCCATGGAAGTGCAACGTGATCTGCAAAAGAAGGAGGAGCAGCTCCAGTTCCACCTTCTCCGCCGTCAATGGTTATAAAGTCAGGGCCGCGATTTTCATTTTTCATAATATCTGCAAGTTCTTCCCAATGTTTCAAATCTCCTACAGCAGATTTTATACCTACAGGAATACCAGATTTAACTGCTAAATCTTCAATAAAATCTACCAATTCGGGCACATTACTAAATGCAGTGTGATAATTAGGAGATAATACATCGACCCCAGATTTAACACCTCTAATTGCCGCTATTTCTTTCGTATTTTTTTTGGCTGGTAAAACTCCACCTTTCCCAGGTTTAGCTCCTTGAGACAACTTGATTTCGATGGATTTTATTTTGCCAGGATATTTATCTAATACAAGAATTTTAAAAGTATCGTAATCAAAATAACGTTTTCCATCTTCCCCCTCTTTTCCACAACCAAAATATCCAGTTCCAATATGAAACATAACATCGGCTCCTTTCATATGATAAGGACTTAATCCGCCTTCACCAGTATTGTGGAAACAGCCTACCATCGAAGCACCAATATTTAAAGCGGATTGTGCATTTTTTGACAAACTACCATAACTCATAGCCGAAATATTAACAATTGAATAAGGCCTAAATGGATACTTACGGTTGTGTTTTAACCCAATTACTTTGGCACATGGTATGAAATATGGATCATTTTCTTCATGATTAATGTGATTATTTTCAACTTTAAAAGGAAACATTTTAGGATTAACAAATATATGTCCAGGATGATAAAGGTCTTTATCAGTTCCAAAACCTTCATAATTATTTTCTTTTTTAGATGAAGATTCTATCCAATTCCTTTGACTTCGATTAAATGGAAGCTCTTCTTTATTACTTGCTATAAAATATTGTCTAATAGCTGGCCCAAGGGCAATAAATAAAAATCTTAAATTTCCAAATACTGGAAAATTTCGTCTGATAGTATTTTCTTTTTGAAAAAGATCTTTTAAAACCCAAATAATAAATAGGGCAGCAATTGAAATTAAAACATATTTTATAATCATAACCTAAAAAAATTAATTAATTTGTACTAAATATAAAAAAAAAAAAGAATTGAATAAAATTTTTAGATGTATTATTCGTCTGTACTGGGTTATAGTGCCAAATAAGATTAAAGGGGTTTGTTTATTTGAAGAATCTTGTTCAAAATTTGTCTTTAGAATTCTTAAAGATAAAGGAACAAAAGCTGGCTTAAAAGCCTTATACTATAGATTTAAGGTTTGTAGAACACCTTTCTTAATAAGAGAAAATAAACAAAAAAAGCAATATGAATTATACCTAAATAATGGTGATATCATTGAAGAAAGTCTAATTAATTCTCATTATTTAAAAAAATAAACGATATGAGTTCTCTTAATGAGCTTATATTTTCCTATTACTGTTTTTTATGATAGTACCCTAATCTCCCAAAAATATTTAATTGCAAGTATTTTAAAATTAGGTTTTGAATTACCATCTAGTATTTATTTTTAGTTACTATTTAAAATTCAAAAAAAATAATAAAGGAAAGACTGTTAAATAGTTTTAATATTTAAAATTAGTCCTTCATTGGCTCTAACATTTAAAACATCTAAATTGTTGAAAACAAGATATTGTCCCTTAATTCCTGTTAACACCCCATTAAAGTTTTTTTTCTTTGATATGTTTAAACTTTTTACTTTTTTTATTCTACTTTGATTGATTGGATAATCAAAAAATAATGATTTAGCTAAAGCTTCATATTTGTCAATAAAATATGGAGTTAAAAGTTCATTTAGCTCTGAATTAGATTCAATAATATTTTTACACAAATCATAGTAATTATGCATATTGATGTTCTTACTAGAGTTTCCCTGTAACATTTTTCTCCAATTAGTTTTGTCACTCATATGCTCTTGAATAGCAACTTGTGCTAAACCAGCTAAATACCTGTTGGGTACTTTCAAAATTTGGATAACCTCATCTGCCCCTTGATCTATCCATCTTGTAGGTACTTGTTGTTTTCTGGTAACACCAACCTTTACATTACTAGAATTAGCTAAATACACAATGTGAGGCTGTAATTGTATTTTTCTTTCAAATGCTATATCTCTGTCTTCAATATTCAAATGGGCTTTACTTAGCTCTGGTCGAATAACCCAATCTGCCGTTTGGGGCAATTCAAAAAAACAAGATTTGCAAACTCCTTGTCTATAAATTGGTTTATAACCCTTACAATTCAAACATTGAAAACCCTCAAATTTTACTGAAACCCTCCTATTCAGAAAAAAATTCATATTAAATCCATCTAGATAATAACGAACAGGAGTACCAGGTTCAGATCTCATTTTTTTAATAACAATAGTTTTATTCATGATTTGAAAAATTATTTTTTTGTGTAAATGTTATTAATTTTTGAATTTAAATTATCCAAATGACTAAGGTCAACTCCATTTATGAGGGTGTTATGAAGAAGAATCTCATCAATTAATTCATCAGATAAATTAGGGTCAGAGTGAAGATGGAAATATAAAAACTTTAGGTATTTATTGAAATCCCACTCATTAGATATCATATTTTCTATAAGCCCTCTAACAAAGTCGTTAACATACAATTTACCAATTAAACTAATTATTGTGTGGGTTAGGTTATTTTCACAAATACTTAAACCCAAATAATAATATGCTTCATGTAAATCTTCCTCTCTTAGTTTTTTTAAATCTTTAATGAATTCGGAAGTACTAAAAAGATTATTATTGTAGTAGCATTGTAAAATGATTATATTGTAATTGAAAAGAATTTTTGAATTATAAACTTGATATAATTCCTTTTTGAAACCTAAGTTACTAATTAATTCTATTATTGTTTTTATTGACGGTACTGACGAGTAAAATTTAACAATGTTTATATCTAAATTTGATTTATTTAAAAGCTGTTTTAAAAATTCAGAAATTGCTTTAAATTTGTTAAGGTTAGTTAATAAATATAAGTAAACTAAATTATTTTGTTTTTCAAAAATAGATTTCAACTTACCTATAACAGAATCTAAAATAGGGCTTAGCTCATTTTTTATTTTTAAGGTTTTTAATTCACCTATTTTGTGCGAAATAGTTAGTTTTTTGAAGTATAAACTTTTGATTTTTTCAATATATTGAGATGCATATTTCTCAGGTAATGTCTCTTTTAAATCTTTGATTTCATTTTTTAAAAACAAATTAATATCTTCCTTATTTGATATAATATTAATCTGCTGGAGTTTTGATGATTCAGCTTCTAAATTATTAATATGAATAAATTTATAATTGCTATAATCATCTTTTGAAAAACCACAATCATCATTCCATTTTTCTTCAATTATTTGTAGAACAGATTTAATTTTTTTGTCAACTTCATTTAGTTGATAAACTAATTCTTCAATTTCTAAAACTTCAAAACCATCTCCAAAGTCAATTGAATTATTAATGATTCTTTGAATTGTTGATTTTACTTCAGCAAACAATTCATCTTTCAAATTATTGCTAGAAATATTTAGTTTTTCATCAATATCCTTAATTTGCCGACTTGAAATAATATTATTTAACTCAGGGCTTGATAATAAATCAAAAATCAAATCAGGGTAATCTTTCTCCTTTGATGTTTTAATTTTTTCGAAGAATCTAGTTTGCAGCCTAATTATTGTGTTTTGTTCCTCGGATAATTTATCATTTAAGCCTTTGAGCAGAGGTATTGACTTTGAATTTAAAATTATATGTTCTGCAAGACGATAATTTAGTTTTTGTTTAATTTTATTTTCATTGAAATTTGAAATAGAGGAAAAGTTGTTAATTTCTATTGCTAGAAGTTTATTTAAACTCGGAGTGTCATTCTTTTTAATAAAGTACTCAAAGCAGTATTCTAAATAATATTCAAATGAGTTTCTATCTAGACTTTTCAATAAATTCTTGATAGAATTTATTTTTTTAAACTTGAGATATTTATCAAATAAGATTTTTAATCTATCAATCAACTTAAAATAATTAATCTTATTAGTGTTACTTAAAACATCATTAATTATTCTTATTTGATCTTTTTTATTATAAACAAGAGACTGATTTATCAAAAGGGTGGTTAACTCACTTTGATGTGTTTTAGAGGTTGTGGGTATAATTGCATTAATCAATATTTTTTTATTTCCATTAGATGCTGAAAATTCATATAGTTCAATAAGTTTGTCTTGAAAGTATATAGGATCATCAATTGAGGAAAAATAAGAGGAATAATTTTTTGATTTAGAATTACTATTTAAATTATCTTTTATAAATGAAACTACATTAGAATTACCTAAACAATCAAATGCATTTTGAATGTTTTTTGAAAAGTAGTTTATTTCAATTGGTGATTCGGAATTGAAACCTTTAGGTAAATGATCTAATATTACGGAACATTCTAACCCTTTATCCTCAAGTGTAGAAAGTAATTTCAACCAAAATACTGATGATCCAACTTGGGTCAAATCTTCAAAAAATAATTTATATTCATCTTTTCTTACACCATTAAAAACTGTCTCTAAATGTCCTTGAGTTATCTTATTAGCCTTAATTAAGTTAACTAACTTTAAAAGTGTTATTAAGAAATATCTTTTAAAAAATATTTCGTCTTTTCTGAGTCCAATACTTAAAAAATAATTAACGAAGTCATTTAATTCGTATTCGAAAGTACTTTTTAGCTTTTCAAAAATCAGACTTTCAACCTTTAATTTTTGATCTAAAAAAAGTAAAAAATCATCATCATAGTTTTTTTGTACTGATATTTTTAAACCATATTCAATAGACTGAATAAAATAATTTAAAGAGTTTAAATAGGTGAAATTCATTTCAATGAATTTTGTATCTAAACAATATGATTTTAATTCTTGATAATATTTTGGATTAAAAAAGGTGAAATCGAAAAGGTAGCTTGAATAATATTTTAGTGAAAACTCAACAAATTCATTTATATAATTTGAAGAGTTTTTTAAAATTTGCTTGCATAGAGAAATAATAGATTCTGTACTAACTTGAATTAGTGAATCATTTGTCTTTGATAGTAGAAAGACTTTAATACGTTCATGATACAGTTGGTATTTTCCATTTTCAGGAGAATTAAACCAACTAGAATAGTTGTCTACTAAATCCTTCATTTGCTCCTCTGCCATCTGCAACACAGCAGCAGCCAAACTTGTAGAAACTGGCCCTTTGAAAAGTGCCCAAAGTGCTAGTTGATTTAGTACTTTTTTACGCTCATTAGCTGTGGTTTTTTGAGTAAACTCTTGCTCGTACAAGCCAATGAATCCCAGAGGCAATGCTGCTGCATTTTCTGCATTCAGCGAGCCTTTATTCAAGCTATCGTATACGTAGCGTAGGTATGTGGGTTCAAGGTTAGGCACTTATTTTCCTCCAATCTTTAATTTCTAATACTTCGCTTAGCATATCCAGCTTTTCTTCGTTCCGTTCCTCTTCGAAGAAGCAAGCCATTTGGGCTTGGTGAAAAAGGATATTGGAGAGATATTCTATATATTTTGAATGATGATAAAGATATGGATAGGTAGCTTCAGAAAGTTCCATTTGTTCCTTAATCCTCTCTGACATACCTTTTATCACTGCACTTTGGTTGTCTTCAGATGATATCATTGATAAACAATTTTGAGCTTCTTCAAATGAGAGTGTTTTCCCAAAATATGTAAATGCAGCTACACGATCTGAGGCTACTTTTATTTTTTCTGCAATTTGAATAGCTTCTCCTTTATTTCGCTGTTTCATTAGAACCTTAGAAATTTCTTTATAACACTCATCACGTGCAAATGTTGATACATATCCCAGTTTTAAGGATTCCTTTTTTTTACCTTTTTCCATTAATATCTTCGATATCATTCCATAAGTCTCTTGCTTTATCAATTCTATTTTAATTTTTGAGGCAATAAGAATTGAGCCTTCCCTATCTCCCATTTCTATTAAAGACTCCGCAATAGAAGAGTGAATTTGATATTTATTCCAATCATTTGATATTTCAGAAGCCACACTTAGAGATTCTTTCATTGCTTCTCGGGATTCATTATTTTTACCCAGGTCCATTAGGATTTTAGATATATTAAGATAAGCTAAGGGCTTATCATATTCATCATTTACCATCGATGCTAATGTAAGGGACTTTTGCATAACTGTTTTTGACTCTTCGATGTATCCCTGTTCCATTAACATCTTTGATATTTTAGCATAAATGAAGGACTTTTCTAATTCATCAGTTATAATCGAGGCCACTTTAAAGGATTCCTCCTTTTTACCCTGTTCCATTAATAACTTCGATATTTCCGCAAAAGCCGAGGACTTTGCATAGTCATTAGTAATCTCTGATACCACTTTTAAGGATTCCTCTTTTTTACCCTGTTTCATTAATATCTTCGAAATTTCCTCATATGCTCTATACCTTTCCCATTCATTTGTTATATCAGATATTACTTTTAAGGATTCCTCCTTTTTGCCCTGTTCCATTAATAATTTCGATATTTCAGCATAAGCTCTAAACTTCAACCATTTATCTTTTATCTTTGATTCAACTTTTAGTGATTCTTTTACAGCTATTTTTAAAGAATCCATTTCGTCCTGTTCAGTAAATATTTTTAAAATATTCAATAAAACATTATTTCTATTATATGTATAATCTATACCTACAGCAATACTTAGAGATTTTTGCATAACTAATTTAGATTCTTCTTTATCCCCATGCTTCACTAACATCTTAGACAAACCAGCAAATGCTCTTGACTTTAGTATTTCTGAATTTATTTCAGAAGCGGAATTTAGAGATTTCCTCATTGCTAGTTTGGATTCTTCCTTATCCCCCTGCTTCATTAATATATTTGATAAACCTGCATATAAATCTGACTTTTTGTATTCATTTTTAACTAATAAAGCCATTTTTAAAGATTCCTCTTTTTTCCCCTGTTTCATTAATATTTGCGATATTTCAAAATAAGCCGAGGATTTTTCTGTATCATCTTTTATTTTTGACACTAAACGAAGCGATTCTTCTCTATCTTCATTTTGCATCAACAAAACAGATATACTATTTTGTACGATTGACTTAAATCTTATATCTGTTATTTCAGCAGCTAATTTCAAAGATTTAACAGAGAATTTACTGGCCTTTTTTTTTAGCCCTTGTTTGATTAAAAATTCAATAGCATAATTGTAAGCATAAGACTTTTTTGGAATATTAGTTCGTTCTTTTATCAATGAAGCCCACTTAATAGATAATTCTATTATTTTTTCTGATTCATATTTATTTCCATTTTCCATTAATTTTATGGCAATTTGGGTATATGCAATTGACTTATCATAGTAATCTAATATTTGAGAAACCAAATTTTTAATAATAGAAATATTTACATTTTTCCTTCCAATTAAATCATTCAAAGTATACTTACCCCTCTTCCAAATTACCATTCCATCTAATTCCATTTTCAAAAGCTCCTCATGGTATTTGTAAATGGCTAGTTCTGGGTAAAACTTACACCAATCCAGTACGGAATGATCTTCCGGAGTTTGGTCAATGACTTCGATAACAGCTTTACACGCTTCTTTTCTAAAGTCTGCCTCACTACTAGTACCAATGGTTAGCTCATGAATAAAAAGTAAGTACAATTTAAACTGCCGCTCCCCTTCCCAGCTTTCTGCTCTTTTAAGCGCTGTTGGATAATCGCCTTCGTTAAGTAAATTGAGTATATCATCTGTACTGTTTTGTTCTTGGGTCATCAGTTTTACAATGTTTACCGTTGAGCGAATGGTATTCATTTCATGGTTTCTTCTCGCCCCTTCTTTAATGCCTTGTTGTAACGCATTTTGACTCCAAGCATAGCCCTTGGAAAGTTGTATCTGTCTTCTCCACAAACTCTCCTGGTTAACATAGCTGTGTAAGCGCTCGTAATGGTTGCCTAATTGCGATTCCAAGGCCATGTGCTGATGCAAGAACTCTAGAGCATAGAATTCATATTCCTCACCTTTAGCTTGGTTTATAGCGTCTTGTAAAAAGGAAATTAATTTTTCATTGAGTGCTTGTACTTCTTTTGCCTTTAGCTTTTGGAGTAAATACACCCTTAACCGCTCATGATACAATTGATACTTTCCACTTTCTGGACTATTAAACCAGCTAGAATAAGTATCTACTAAATCTTTCATCTGTTCTTCTTCCAACTCTAAAACAGCAGCAGCCATATTTGCAGAAACCGGCCCTTTGAAAAGTGCCCAAAGCGCTAGTTGATGTAGTACTTTTTTACGCTCACTAGCTGGTGTTTTCTGAGTAAACTCTTGTTCGTACAAGCCAATGAAGCCCAGAGGCAATGTAGCTGCATTTTCCGAATTCAGCGAGCCTTTGCTAAGACTATCATGTACATATCTTAAGTAAATTGGTTCTATCATATATTTATTGAATGGCTCCCCTAATAATTACTTGACCTAAAAATTCTTTTGAAGGGTTAAATTTTTCAAGTGCCTTTTTTACTGATTCTTTAGTAAGGCCACATAGAGGTTGAAGAATATTAATGGATTTATTTTTGTTGCTTTCAGGGAATCGATAAAACCCTTCTCTGTATGTAAAGATCCACTTGATATTAGATGTGCTTTCCCAGCTATTTGTAACTTCTCCATTTTCATCGTAATTGTAAAACCAATCCGAAATATTCAGTTGTGGATACGATACGGCTGCCTCGTCTAGCCCATCCAGCACGATAGCCAAATTTCCTGCAGTATTATTTCTTGAAGGTGTAAAGCACTCGTCTAATAAACGGTGAAAGAGCATTATTAAATCAGTATACTTACTTGGTAAACGATTTAACTTTCTTAATATATCTTCATCTTCTGTTTTCCAAAGCTGTTGTTTTTTGCCTTGTATAATGAAGTGATACAGTGTGGCATGCAAGCTGTTTTGAATACCACTCCCACAAAAATGATGTAATACGGGTATGTTGATTTCTATTCCAGAAAGCTCTTGAATAATATTGGCTATCAATGCCCCCTTACCCATACCTGCAGTAGAAAAAATAGGCAGTATATTTTGATCATTTTCTTTAGTAGCCCATTCTAAAATTGCTTTATTTTCTTTATCTCTTCCAACAAAACATTCACTATAATAAGCAATTCGATTATTGTGATCAAACACCTGTCCGGCCCCACCTTTTAGAGCTTTTCGCATGGGTTCAAAAACTGGCTCATAGTGTGTTATGCCATCTTGTTTTTCCAAATCCCCATAGTAGATACTGATTAATTCTGCAGTAGCTTTGTTGTTATACAAACCTTGAAAAATATACGGTAACCCGTCCTTGATACCCTTTTGTAAGAAAGGATGAAGAGGTATTTTATTCCCTTTGTCGACAAAGAAAAATTGATCTTTTTTTTCTTTGATTTTGGTTTCATTAAAAAGCTGACTGGTCTTGTTCACTATTTCATGTAGGATAGCAATACCATCCGAAATTTTCTTAACGTCTTGATCTCTTAGAGAAATATAACCGTGAACGTATTTATTTCTAAAGGTTATGAACCGTTCCATCAGCGACTGTTGTCCTTTGGGCGGAGTAATACATGCTCTCCATGGGCTATCTTCTGGGCATGTAATGGACCAAATGACTTTCCAGCTAGTATCACTAGGTAAATTTTCTCTTAAGTTATTTACGATTTGCTTCATAAGCAGTGCATCGTCTTCTGGTGTACCTTCTTCTAATTTTTTAGAGAGCTGAATCACTGCACCCAACCTTAATATGAGCGAAGAGGCTCCTAAACCAGCCATAAATAAGTTATTGACTGCCGCTTTTTGTGTGGTCATGAGCTCAATCAATTGCTCATTGTTGATTTCCGCTAATTTCAGATAACCGTATTGCTCGTTGAATCTGCTTACATAGTTGAATAATGGTTTAGGTAATTGACTCATAGTGCTAAAGTTTGGTGTTGGTATTCTAGTTTGGCATCTCTTCTTCCTATAGAAAAATAAATTCTAGAAGCTTCGGTGATTTCTTTAGGAAAACCATATAAATCGTCCAAGACATCTTCTTCAAAAGGTATTCTACCAGCGTTTAAAAATGGATGTAAAAAAGCAAAAGCTTCGTGAACATATTCCATAGGATATTCGTGCTCATCGGCAAACTGCCGGGCTACAATTTCTTTGTTGGAAATCTCTTTTAGCAAATGAGTAATGATCTTTTTAATTAATGTATACTGCTCCAGCTCATTGTTAAATTCTTTGTTGGGTCCTTTATATCTAAGGTAGTTATCCAAAAGCGGTAACCACTCTTTTTCTTTAGGTAAATAGGTTTTGCTTTCGATTGCATTGAAATCGTTGAAAAACTGATCCATCCAGGTATAGTGAACGCCAAAAGCAATGAGTAGTATGCTATTTTCGTATAAAAAATCTGCTAAGTGCAATAAATGATCTGACTGAAATAGGGAACGGTGGATGTCTTTAATGATAATCACAGGTTGCATACTGCATTTTTTCCGCAG
>ENA-UZWU01001423-UZWU01001423.1-metagenome-genome-assembly--contig:-Day-4--1m-contig-1423_pt1 | contig 11718 bp, 19 predicted proteins | sample MGYA00260345_ERZ794905 | MGnify/ENA metagenome assembly ERZ794905
ATGATATCAACCTTCACTATGATGAAACAGCCATCTACGAAATGTTGCAACAGGTTCCCAAGGATGTGTTGATTGCTTACTTGCCAGAAGAGGAGACAGCGTAATGGCAATCAAGGTAGCAGATACACTAGAACGTCTAGACAANNAGAACTTCCGCTCACAAAGGAGACCAAGGTCAAACTGACTTCTATGGTCTACGAACTGTGGATGGATGTCGAAGAAGAATTGGCAAAATAATGGTTGACATCACCGCAAGGTGATGTTATAGTATATACATAAACTAAAACAACGGAGGGCATCCATGTTAGCATACTGTGACTATATCGCAGATCGTATCCAGAAGTTGGTAGCACGTGAGATTGGCGACAACGACACACTGCTTGAATCAATTGGCAAAGTCAACTATGACTTGCATCCAACAGAGGGATACTTCCAATCAACCAAGAAGACCATCACCTGCCACGACACAAACGGCAAGGCATATGTGGTCACAATCGAAGAAGCACCTTTTTTAGATAAAGATTAAAAAAGAGGTTGACACATAGCACATTCGGTGTTATAGTGTATATATAAATTGTTAAACATCCTATGAGAGGGCAAACACTATGGGAACTCGAAGCGCAATTGGTTACAAGACTCCAGAAGGCAAAATCCGTGCAAAGTATTCACACTATGACGGCTACCCATCACACACAGGTGCAATCCTAAACGAACACTACCAAGAAGCACGTAAGATTGCTCAAATGGTAGAGCTAGGCGATCAGAGCTTTATTGCTCCTAACGTATTTCCTACAAACGATACACACTCGTTCAACTCACCACAAGAAGATGTGATTGTGTTTTACGGTCGTGATCGAGGCGAGCCGCAGACAGAAGCACAGGACTTTGATACTGTGCAAGAGTTTGTGAACTACTGGGCTGACAGCGGATGCGAGTATATGTATCTACACACCAAAGGTGGTTGGATTGTGCATGACCGTTACGGTGTAGGCAAGGATGCTAATGACTATCCGATCTTCGACTTTGTAGAGACAACACTAGGGGAGGCAGCATAATGGCTGGTGCAGACAATACCAAGACAGTGTATGTCACAGTGGCGTTGGAGATACTTAGAGACGCAAACGAACAGGAAGTGATTGCAGAGTGCGATTACTCGTTCGAACACACAGACATCGTAGATACAGAAATTATGGGAGAGGATGAACATTATGCCTAATTGGTGCTCAAACAATTTAACAATCACCGGCGATACAGACACGCTGGTTCAACTCAAAGAGATCATCGAATCAGATGGTGACGGACTGCTAGAAGCGATTGCTCCTATCGGTGAATGGGACTATGGCTCAGCTGTAGAGAAGTGGGGCACCAAGTGGGACATCTCCGCTGAAGGTCTTGAATATATAGACAACGGCGATGGTACTAGCACTATTGAAGGTTGGTTCCAATCAGCATGGTCACCGCCCATAAGCGCATTTCAAAAGCTGGCTGACGATTGGGACTCGTGCTTCATTGAACTGATGTATGAAGAGTGCGGTATGTGCTTTGTAGGATGTTGGGACTCAGAAGGTGCTGACGATCACTATGAGTATGGTGACTTCACCAGCAAGAACATCAAGGAAAACATTCCTGCATACCTTGTAGACGAGTTTGGGTTAGAAGAACAGCTCGCAGAGTATGAAGAGGAAGAAGAAGAGGAGTTAGCGGATGGATAGTCTACTTGATGACATTGAGGAAGTGCTAAAACGGCACAGCTCGTCCTTTGAAATCCTCAGCGTAGATGGGGATGAAGATGGATTGACATTCACAGTTTCTGCAGAATATCTTAAAAAAGAGGTTGACTTCTTCGCAGATTGATCGTATACTATTATTAACAGTTAGGCAAACGGAGGGCATCCAATGGCATACTATACACACACCGTAGATCCAATAGGTTGTTTCGATGAGAAACAATACGGCAACCCATTTGAATATAGCACCAACGATGAGACACACGCCTGGTGCAAAGACTTCCCACATAAGATTTGGGTAGGTGATGTTGTACACGGTCAAGGCTTCCGTTATGGTGTTGTCAAGAAGACTGTCGCTTATATTGCTGTAGACGAAGATGAATACGGACAGCCTGTGATGGAGAAGTGGCAGATCAAACGCCACAGAAATTATTCCAAAATAGGGGTTGACAATCGATTCAATTGGTAGTATAATAAACAAGTAACAAAGAAAGAGGGCAACGTATGACACATACATTTTTTAACCACAACTCGAACTATTACGTAGAAGAGACTCGCGAAGTAGATCAGTTCACTATTGAAATTGCGTTCGCACCAGACGACACTCAATTGGATCTGTTGTTCGACACTGATGCAGACTACTATCCAGAGCTGATCGAGAACCTAGAGTCAGGCTTTTGGCAACACATGATCTGTAGAGTGCAGGCCAAATACGATGGCAAGGTTATGGGCGAGGACTNNGACGAAGCACGTAACGAAGCTGTTCGTATGCTAGAAATTTTAAAGGCAGATTTCTTAACTTAATGGTTGACATCACTGCAAAGTGGTGTTATAGTATATACATACTAAGAAACAAAGAGGGCACTATGAAAAACTTATTTACAGCGGCAGTAGTTTTAGGACTAGTAGGATTTGGAGCAAACGCAGGTTATAATGCAATGATGTTACCAGATGTCAAATTCAGTTATTCCTCAGGCGCTTGTGTCGAGGTTGTAAACTACACAGATGAGCAATTCAACTGTGAAAACTATCCTAGCAAATTTAACCATGTATGGGTGCAGTAATGAACGACTTGTTTGAAATCGTAGAAGACCTACAGTATGCGGCACAGTCCAAGAACAGTCGCATACCATCCGAGCTGCTGGTCAAATGGCAGGAACGACTGCAACGTGCAGAAGCCGATCTAGAACGGCAGTTTGATTTGTTCGAAGAGGAGACTTCCTAAACAGATACTGGGCCCTTAGCTCAATTGGTTAGAGCACCGGACTCATAATCCGTAGGTTCCGAGTTCGAGTCTCGGAGGGCCCACCAGAATGTCTCCTTAGCTCAGCTGGATAGAGCAGCTGCCTTCTAAGCAGCAGGTCGCAGGTTCGAATCCTGCAGGGGACGCCAATTAGCCTCCATGGTGGAATAGGTAGACACAAGAGACTTAAAATCTCTCGCTCATTAGGGCGTCCCAGTTCGAGTCTGGGTGGAGGCACCAGAATACCGGAGTTGATCGCAACGTAATACAGGACCGCCCTCATCCTAGTTCGCTGATCCTCCGGTAACTTTTTTCAAAAAAAGATAAAAAAAAGGTTGACAAGCAGGGCATTTGGTAGTATAATATATACATATTAGACAATAAAGAGAGGGCAAACACTATGGAAACAATTTACGATTCATCACCTAAAGAGAAGCAACTTGTAGCAGTAGGCCGCGACATGATGGACTTCTCCGAAGAGTACGGTAAGATCCACGGACTGAAAGCAGTCACCGACGAAGGCATGCGTACACTGAACGAGCTCAGCCACGTAGGCAGCATGCTCACACGCTTTGGCACCACATACGGTCCTAAGTTCAAAGACTTCAGCGATGCTGACCGTGAATTAATTACCAAATTTATTAAGAAAGAGGTTGACATACTGCGAAAGTGATCGTATACTGTATATAACAGTTAGGAAATTAGCAAAGAGGGCAAACTATGCAATTCGTAATCCACACACAATTCCTTGAAAACTATGGCGCACACTGTGAAGACGGTAAGTTCGCTTCCGGTAATGCTTACTGGAAATTTAAGGGCGGCGAGACTTACATCGTGAGCGGCTTAGACCGTATGCAGGATGCAGTAGCATTTGTTGCCGCAAAGTTCTCCAACAACGACATCGACTACAAGGAGTTCCCCTGCGAATGGGAAACGTTCGAAGAGTGGGAAGTTAAGTTGGCTGAACTGAGCGAGGACTATGCTGAGTTCCAGCGAGACCAAGCCAAGTTGGTGTCACCCCTGTTTGAACAGATAAATTAGGGGTTGACAAACCTGCACTTCGGTGCTATAGTATATGTATAAGTTAACAAAGAGGGCAAACGTTATGAAATTTACAGCACAATGGGGCAAGGCTCCAAGCAACAGCAGAGACACAGCACTAGAGCTTGTCGAAGAAGGNNGATGATGTAGAAGACATGCTTGATTGTAACGAGCTGTCAGAACGCTTCTTGGAGGAAGTGTAATGAGGGACTATCTAACACTAAGTATCTACGCAATCGGATTGGTTGCGTTGATTGCCGCGATTGGTTACTACGTCTATTATATTTGGAGTGATTGTTTAGGCGAGAACGGTTTCTTAACTTGTGCAAGGATGCTAGGATAATGGCTATGTGTCCACAGTGTTGGGAGAGCAAGCCGTTCTTTGCTCGTCGCTGTTCACAGTGCAACAGCTACATCACTTTCGTAGCACAGACGATCTTCCAATCTGTGTACGCAGCCACAGCATTAGGTGGCATAGCATTGATAATCTTTTTGCTATATATTGGAATTAGAGGTTGACAAGTAGCATATAGATGCTATACTTGTAGAGTAAATTAAAAACATAGAGGGTACTATGACAAACATTCGTATTATTGAAGGCACTTACAAGATCCGGGGCAACGACACTTCAGTCGCAGGACTTGTATTTCCACTGGTAGAAGAATTCAAAGTCGGCGCACGTGGCGGCTTTGTGACAGTTGATGGTTCAGCTGTAAACGGGTTCCCCGATCGTAACATCAAGATCAAGCTTGGTGGCCCGGAGGACTATGAGCAAGTAGGTAGCGATGTCAAGGCAACCGAACGCAAAGAGAGCGACGAAGAGATCATAGAACGCATTCGAGAGCGTTTTGATATGCTACAGGACATGACTAAGGCCGTGAAGAAAGGCGATGTCCGAGCAATGATCGTGTCGGGTCCTCCGGGCGTGGGAAAGAGTCACGGTGTAGAACAAGTACTAGATCGATACAAGACTATGGAACAACTGGGTGCGTCAAAGACACACGAAGTCATCAAAGGTGCTATGAGCCCAATTGGTTTGTACTGCAAGCTCTACAAGATGGCGAACAAAGGCAACGTTGTAGTGTTCGACGACTGTGACAGCATCTTCCAAGATGATCTAAGTCTTAATATTTTGAAGGCAGCACTAGACACCAAGAAGAAGCGTACAATCCATTGGAACACGGACAGCTTCAAATTGCGCAACGAAGGTGTGCCAGACAGTTTCAACTTCGAAGCTAGTGCAATCTTCATTACCAATATGAAGTTTGACAAAGTCAAAGGCAAGTTGCGTGAGCACTTGGAAGCACTAGAGTCACGTTGTCACTACATGGATCTAACCATTGACACAGAGAAAGACAAGATGCTACGTATACAGCAAGTGATCCGTGATGGCATGCTCAATGCATACGACCTTGCAGATGAAGTCAAAGAAGACATCATCGACTTCGTAGACATCAACAAGAATCGACTGCGAGAACTGAGCTTGCGTACAGTGCTCAAGGTAGCCGATCTAGCTGTAGCATTTCCAAACAAGTGGGAAGCTATGGCAGAGAATACAGTGATGCGTCGAGCATAGTGCTCCGCAACCTGTACAGAGCAGCTTGGACCGCCCTCATCCAACTGCTCACACTAGCCCAAAGCAGTCACAGAACTGCAGGGCACCAGATGATGTAGCAAGCCCTCACGCTACTCATCACCCTAAGCACACTAGGACCGCCCTCATCCTAGTGTGCTTTTTTTTGAATTAATTTGCCAAAAGAGGTTGACAACAGCCCAAAACGATAGTATACTGTATACAGTTAAACAATAAAGCAGAGGGCAAAAATGCAAAACTTAACACACTACATCGACAACCGCAACAGCTGGAACAGCTTCTTCCCCAATAACAAAACAATCACTTTCCCACTGGATCAGAAGACTGTGAACGATCTAGCTCGTAGCTTGGACTGTGATCTATCTCCTGAGAACCTACACTGTGATGGAGAGATCAGCCAAGCAGAAGCNNTTGAACAACTGGTTGACTACTCCAATAGTAGAAGAATACTACTAGAAAAAGGTTGACAAACACTCAAACTGATCGTATAATATATACATAACTTAAACATTGCGAGGGCAAACACAATGACACTAACATTCACAGCAGAAGCTACACAACCTAAGACACTTACTGATTACACAGTAGAGGACATCCAGAACATCATAGCATTGGCCAAGGCTGAAGCATATGGTGCGGCTCAAACACACATTGACACATATGGCGAACAAGCCTACTGTGGCTTTGCTTGGGTTAACATCTGGGGCATTAGAGGCAACACCAAACTGGGCAAGCGCATGAAGGCAGCAGGTCTAGAGAAAGACTACCAAGGTGCTTACTCAATATGGAATCCAAGTAGCCTAGGCACACAGTGTATGAGCACCAAGGAAGCAGGCGCACGAGCGGCAGCTGATGTGTTCAAAGCATATGGCTTTACTTGCTACGCAGGAAGCAGAGCTGACTAATACAGCAGGCTAGGCTGATGGGAGGACTGTGTAGGACACGCTCCCCGACTAGTACAGGTACTCACAAGTTTACAACACACTAAGATGTCTTGTGTGTACCGATACAAAAACTTTAGTGTGGGAACGATCCTTAGTAGAGATACTAGGGATTTTTTTTGAATAAAATAAAAAAAAATATTTCGAGGCCCGGGGTTGTAAAATCACCAGCACAGAACTGTAAGTACTGGGCGTAGTAAAACCGTAGCGCATTTTTTCTATCTCCAAAAACCCATTTCGGATCACAGAAAACAGTTTCAAATTTTTTTGCGCACAATTTTTTTTCACACGCAAAACCCATTTCACAACTAACACTCGAGTATTAATTACGCTACACAGTAAACTCAAGCAATTTACGCTAGAGCGTAAAGCGAAAGCGTGTATGAGCTAAGAGGCGCTTGCGAAGCAAAGCATCCATGCTCGTACTACATCTTTATGTGTGTAAACAAGAACCTCTTAACTATGCGCTCACGGTACTTGCTAGTATAAGTAACAGTATGCACGGTGATAGAGGAAACCCTAAAATAGTCATACTCATGTTAGCAGTATGTGTAGTGTTACATGTTGTTGTGATACCTGTATGGATGTGGTCATTAGGCTTATAGCGTATGCACACACTAAAACTCATATACAACGACTTTCGTACACAGCACTTCAAAGAATCAATAACTTATGCAGCGTCAATAGACTTGTTTGTACACAACAAGATCAACAGCTCGCAGTCAAGTGCAACTGAACTAGTATTTGATAACTCTAGAGATTGTTTGTTTGCCAGTCTAGCATTAGCTGACAGCGCATACTTTACAGTCGAGATACTTGACAAAAGACTCACGAAATAGTAAATCAGCATTTAACTGGTGTTCTAGGGCTATGTACATAGTCTGTCGCTATGATTGTTGTGAAATGGTTTGTCTATAGTGCGCAAGTAGTTGTGTACTAGTTTGAGTAATATGCGCACTTAAACGCTAAATTTTTGTAAAAAAGCGTTTACCGCTTCGCGGCTTTTCTGGCGCAGGCGCTTCGCGCTATTCGGACGTGTAGCCGCCCGTGCTGATCCAAAGATCGTCATCAAACACACTGCCTATGTTGGTAATAGTAATAGCTGTGCCTAGATTGTCTGTGTATCCATTTCGACTGATGATCACCCATTCACCACTAGCAGGTACGTCCCAACTTCTACCAAACTGGTCTGGATTGTCCCACTCGCGTATTCCCAGTGTTTGTGAATTGGTTCCTCCAGCGGTCGCATATGTGTAGCTGATCAGTATGGGGACAATATCAGCTGCGTCTTGTGGTCCCATGCGTTTGCGCTCACCATCTGTTGAACGAGCTTCTGTGGTTATTAGACTTGATCCTGTAACAACAGCACGTATCTCCATGCCCAGTGTTGTGCTTGCCCACAAATGAGTAGTTGTGCCTGCACCTGACTGACTCACAAATGAATAGTTGTTGGCTAGGCCGCCCAACTGTTGTGTGGTCAATACTTGCACAAGGTTCACTTGATCGCCTAGTGTGGTAAGACTTGAGTCTTTGGATACTGTGAAATCCATGCGTGTGCCTGTGTTGGCTGTGATAGCACTAGCATACATGAATACATTATTTTCAGTTTCTAGTGCAAAGGGCACAGGAGGTACAGTTGTAAAACTGCCCGACACATTAAGCACAGTGTCGATTGCATTAAAGCTCACTGTAGGTCGTGTGCCAAATCTATCTCTCCACACAGTGGTGTATGCAGGCAGTGTGCCTTGACGTATGGTCCAGCTGTTCACAGTTACGCTTTGATTTGTGCCCAGTGTGTCTATATAGAGATGCAGTTCCCAATCGCCCTGTAGTGCAGTGTCGCTTATGGTAAACTCTCCTGTGTACTCTACTGTTTGGTTCAGTGGTACTGTACTGCTGATGGGGAAGTCTAGATATGTGAGAGTGCTGTCTGGATTTCGTACTCTCAGTCTAGGTGTAGTTAGATCACTTGCGGGATTGGTCATACCACTTACTAGTGCAGTAAACACATAGGTGGATCCATCAAACCAATCTGAGAATGACTGATTGCTAGGCGGTCCAAAGGTGCCCATATCAAAGTTTTGGAATATGTAACAACTGGTGCTGTTGAGATCTTCAATAGTAATAGATCCGTCTGCGTTTGTAGTTATAGTTCCGTCAGTATCAGCAACGCTGCCAAACGTAGGAGTGTATGTTTCCCAGTCGCCTATAGTATCCCACGTCTTGGGAATAGGAAAATTAAATCTTGGATAGTTGTTCCAAGTCCAACTAGCACCGGCTGCTGCTGTGACACCAAAGCGAAGGTATTCAGTTACATTGTCAACTGACCAACCACTGAGGTCAACATTGGCAGTGATACCAGTACCGTCAAACATTCTAGTCATGTCGGTGCATCTACCGGTGTTCCAACCCGTCATAGTTTGTAGTCTATTGAAACTGGATGTGCCATAAAACATCTGTTCAAACGTTTTTACGTTTTTAGTGTCCCATCCGTTTAGTGGCTGATTGTAACTGGTGTTGTCAGCAAACATGTTGCTCATGTTTCTAGCATTACTAACGTCCCATTCTCTAAGATCTAAATTTGTGTTGCCCAATTGAAAACAGTTGGCAAACGTATCTACTGTGCTAACGTCCCAATCAGCTAGGTCAGTGTCAGTCACAGTTTGATTTAAAAAAGCAGCCTGCATAGTTGTGATAGGTCTATCTGTATAGATGCCGTCATTGGCTACAAATGAATAACCTGTTTGACTAGTGCGCCAACTTGAACGTGTTGGATCTGTTGCTGAATTAGTTAGTGGATAGTAGAACGGTGTTGCAGGTGCTGCTGTGGACACTGTGTATTCATATACATAACATTCGTTGTTGTTAACATCTTGTCCTGTACACCAAACTTTGCCTTGGTCTGCTTCGAGCCACAGTCCAGAGCCTGTACCAAACTGGTATGCACTTATGCCACTGCTCATATCAATTGTGCCGGCATTTGTTACATTTGTTGGATCCCATGCAGTTGCACAATTATATATACGCACCTGTCCGTATGTACCTGTCTTAACAAATGCTTCTGTACCGTCATCGCTCCATGCAAGATCACCCGGTGCACCATCAAGCAGAGTATCTGCGGTGTTGTAGTTACGAGTTCGATCGGGCGTATCTAGATCTATTCCGCTCACGTCCCAAAACTCGTCTAGGTCCCACATACGTATTTCACCGTTGATTACACAATAAAAATATGCACCGCTTGGACTTAATCTTATAGCAAAAGGTTCGACACTTGCTGCTCCTGCACTTTCGGTCCAGTTGTTAGCTGTTGTTATATCAAAAGGTGTTTGCAGTTCTGCTCGCCATAATGCAAAGTTACTAGGAGGATCATATTCAACAGCAAAAAGATATATTCCGTCTCTGCTCATATGTACTGTTTTAAATCCTGCAAAACCAACTGGACAATTTGCATCACTAGGACCTATAGTAGCAGCACTTGTAGTAGAACTATTTGCAGTATATCTTGATCCAAGGTCATACACAAGTATGTTTGGTTGTTGACATCCAATTAGTTGAGTGCCGCCGTCAATTACTGTAATTGCTTGGTCTGGCTCCCTATCGTCGTTAAGACCTATTTGGAATGAGTTATTATTGTAACTTCTTGAGGAAATATCTACATCAAGAATAGTTGCAGTTTCTTCAACTACAACTTTTGATGTTCCTAGTATTGTTAGGCTCTTTTGAGCAAGTGAACTTAGTCTGGGCATACACTATTTATTTGCAATACCAAACTTCATAACTAAAAGTATACGAGGACGTTTTGCTATAGCAGCAGGCGCTCTGTGTGTTTGTTTACCATCAAATACAAACAATCGATTCTTTTCAAATTTAAAAGTTTCTTCGCCGTATTCCATATCAAAAATAAACTCTCCGCCGCCTGGGCAAGCAGCAGTATACACAGCAGTAATTTCTCCGCCGTCTCTGTGTGGTTCGATGTCCTGTCCTGGATGCTGTACAGTTAGATGCGCACGTTCACATAACAACCTAGTGCTTGGTATATTATAAAGTTCTTCAATGCTTTCCATTGCTTTAATTACAATAAACTTTATAATTAATTCTTCAGGATTAAAATCAGTTGAGTAAAATATTTGACTGTCAGTTTCTTGATTTTCGTTTTTACCAAAGATACTGTTAGGAGCATTTGTACTATCAGCATACTCAATATAATAATGAGGAGTCTTGTACATAAACTGACGCTCTAAAAATCTTACTAAATCCTCGTCGCCTAACCAATTATCAATAACCTTAAGCATTTGTATTCCTTTCTATTTTTTCAACAGGCACTGCGTTGGTATACTTGAGTGCAAACCATGTGCTTTGTTTTGGGTCTTCAATGTCTACATAGATATCGCATCTACAGTATATGTCACTGGGCAGTGTAGTTGAGCTGGATCGTATATATACTAGTTCGTAACCTAATTGGTTACACTGTTTGAATAGCTCATCACCTAGTTCTCGCTGTACCCATATGTCTTCCATTTCCATGCGGGCATGGTTCCACTTGTATTCACAGCTATCTAAATAATACCTCAATAATTACTCATCTTCTAGATTGTTTAAAAAATCTCTTAATTTTGAACTGTCAGTTGTAGCACGTATCTTGCCTGCGTTTGTACCATTACTAGGATTATCGTTAACAACATCAGCTGGTGTAGTTGTTCCGCTACCTCTTTTAATACTATCAAGAACACTTGACCCACCTTGTGATGCACTTGCATATCCACTGTCTTCATCTTCACCCAAGTCTTCAATACGCAGTGTGTCTAAGTTAAATCCTAGATCAATCTTTTGTCCTACACCACTTGAGTTACGTGTCTTCATTAGCTGTAGCTGATAGCGTCCACGTTCACGCATAGCTCTACTTGTAAAGATACCAAACACATTATCTGCTGTTTGGATCTTACTAAGTCCACCACTAATATGCGAGTGATCAAATTCAATCTCTTCCACAGCACCACGATTCAACTGTGCCGCTGTAACAAACACTGTGTTCAATTCCATTGCTAGGTTACGCAGTTCTTCACTTACATATTTGTCTTTGATAAACAAGTTCTCTGCACTTACCTTTGTACCCGCTGGCATCAACAAGTCTAAGTAGTCAATCAGTAGTACGTCTACCTTCTTGCCTGTTTT
>ENA-UZWU01019032-UZWU01019032.1-metagenome-genome-assembly--contig:-Day-4--1m-contig-19032_pt1 | contig 11714 bp, 10 predicted proteins | sample MGYA00260345_ERZ794905 | MGnify/ENA metagenome assembly ERZ794905
GCCAACAATGTATAACCGCAATTACGGCGGATTCGACTACGTCCCAATCCACCCGGCATTACTAACGTCTGTGCTAAACCGAAATTCTGCGTATATTAGCCCGTTACTGACGGTTATACGAGACCGTTAATTAAAAAATCATGAGTAAAGTATTTTTAAAGTATTGTTCTTTATTGTTTTTTTTTTGGATGTATTCATACTACTTTTTCTCAAGGAACTGATACATTCGATAAACCAGTTTATATGCATTATATGCCTTGGTTTGATTCTCCTAATTATAATAATAATTGGGGAGCACATTGGACAATGGCTAATAAAAATCCTAATGTAATAGTTGATGAAATTACTGGAAAACGAGAAATTGCTTCACATTATTACCCCTTAATTGGGCCATACGACAGTCAAGACCCAAATGTTATTGAATATCATCTTTTACTTATGAAATATAGTGGGATAGATGGAATTTTGATTAACTGGTATGGCAAGGTTGGTACTAATGGTGATATTGATTTATTACTTGAAAATTCTAATGCTATTGTGGCTGCATCTGAAGTGCTTGATATAGATTTTAGTGTCATAATGGAAGATAGATTTGTTGGTAATGAAAATGGCTTGAACCCTGTTGACTATGTCCATATTAATATAGAATATTTGAAGAATAATTATTTTCCAAAAAATAACTTTATAAGAGCCAGCTCAGGAAAACCCTTTTTTGGAATATTTGGTCCTATTAAAATTAACGATGAAGCTAGTTGGGATTACGCAAGGACTGCGGCTGAGGAAGATGTAGTTTTTTTACCTCTATATTGGGATAAATATAAAGTTGGTCAGAATGCAGGAGGTGGATATGATTGGGTAATTGAAAGTGGTGTATCCGGTATCAATTACTTTTATAACTCTGTTGCTTCAACTCTAGACTATGCTATGGGCTGTGCTTATCCTGGTTTTTATGATTTCTATGCAGAAGGTGGTTGGGGAAATAATTATTTTTATCTAGAACACAATGACGGAAAATTATTGAACCAAACACTTGACTTGGCTATACAGAATAAGACATCAATAGATGCATTGCAATTAGTGACTTGGAATGATTTTGGAGAAGGAACAATGTATGAGCCTACTTATGAATATGGATTCAAAATGTTAACTAATCTACAAACAAAATTAGGTGTTTCTTACTCTGAATATGAACTCCAACAGATATATCGTTTATTCGATCTGAGAAAAAAATATTCAAATGATCAAAGCATTCAAAATACATTAAACCAAACTAGAGACTACTTTATAAACCATCAGTTAAGTGATGCCATATCACTTATGGATAATATTGAAAGTTTAGATGACCAAAAACTATACTATATAAAGAACAGGTTCAATAACAATTATTTATATCAAGATGGAAATGTCGTAAGATATAGTGCAGAAACAAGTGACAATACATTCAAATGGAAACTAATAATTACAGGGAATGGCTATTACTATTTAGAAAATGCTTTCACGGGAGATAAAATACATATGGAAAACCAAACTGGGTCATTGGAATGCACATCTATAGCCTTAAATTCACCAAGTTCTATTTGGGAAAAAAGAACAGTTAACGGAACACATAATAGGTTTCTAAACAAATCTGATTCGAACCAATACATTAATATCGAAAATAATTTGGGATATGCAGAGCACAGCTCAATTAACCCAAATAGGAAAAGTTCACATTGGGAATTAAAAGAAGTTACTAATACTTTAGATTTGAATGAAGCAACTTTGAGAAACGTATTAATATTTCCAAACCCAACAAATGATATAGTCACTATTGAAAGTTTTAATCATATTTCTAATCTAACCGTTTATGACATTCTAGGGAAACAATTAAATCTAGATAGTGTTATAAATTCATCTAGTAAATTACAGTTTAGTGTGAAGAATTTTAACAGTGGTTTTTATTATATTAAAATAAAAAATAATTTAGGAACAACTACAAAGAAGTTGATTGTAAAGCATTAAAATTTATAAAGGATTTATTTTTATCTTTCAAAGAACTAAATATAATAATGTATAAAAATAATAGCGGTTTAATCGCTAAAACCTAAGTAAGAGAATATAAAAGAGGTATGTGTTTATCTGAAAAGTTGGTATGTGTAAATCCGCTATTTTTCATTTACAAACACTTCATATAAAATCCAACTGTAAAAAATGAATAAAGAGGATAATTACCTAGAAATTAATCGACAATCATGGAATAACAGAACAGATACGCATTTGAAATCTGAGTTTTATGCATTAAAGAATTTCAAAAAAGGTAAAACATCATTAAATAGTATTGAATTAGAGTTACTAGGTGATTTATCAGGTAAATCAATATTACACTTACAATGCCATTTTGGTCAAGACACGATTTCTTTGAGTCGATTAGGTGCAGAAGTTGTGGGAGTTGATTTATCAGATAAAGCAATTAAAAGCGCAAAACAACTTTCAAAAGAGACAAGTTCAAATACAACGTTTATATGTTGTGATATTTATGATTTACCAAGATATTTAGATCAACGATTTGATATCGTATTTACAAGTTATGGAACAATTGGCTGGTTACCCGATTTAAACAAATGGGCAGAAATAATTTCTAGATTTCTAAAACCGAATGGACAATTTGTTTTTGTGGAATTTCATCCTGTAGTATGGATGTTTGATGACAACTTTGAGAAAATTGACTATCGATATTTTAATTCAGGAGCGATTATAGAATCAGAGAGTGGAACATATGCAGATAAAAATGCAGACATAACACAAGAATATGTAATGTGGAATCATGGCTTAAGCGAAGTAATAAATAATCTTGTTAAAAATGGACTTGAAATAAACTCTCTTAATGAATATGATTATTCCCCGTATGACTGTTTTAACAAGACTAAAGAATTTGAACCCAGAAAATATAGAATAGAACATTTAAATGATAAAATTCCAATGGTTTATTCGATAGTAGCAAAAAAGAAAAACAACAGCTAACAATTTGTATGTTGCATATGCTCCCTAAGGGAAGCAAACGCAAAATTAAGTGACGTTGTAGCACATTTGAGAAAAATTTCGCTGTGTACCAATTTTTGGTATATTTGAGGAAATTAGTAATTCAAATGAACAAAAACACATCAATATCGCTCGGAAATTATTTTGACCAATTCGTTCAAAGCCGAATAAGTGAAGGACGATTTAAAAACGTAAGTGAAGTTATTCGCGCTGGATTAAGACTTTTAGAGGAAGAAGAAAGTAAATTAATTGCTTTGAAAACAGCAATACAAGAAGGAATTGATAGCGGAATAGCACACGAATTTGAAACAAAAAATAACCTTGAATCTCTAAAAGCGAAAAAGCACTCGAATGGCTGAAAACATGACCTTTATGAAGATACGGACAAACCAATATTGGAAAATCCATCAGAGAATAGTAAAGTTTTATATAATTCAATATATTAAATACCCCACTTTTCTGACACAAATACGTTATCAAACATTAGAAAAAAATTGCGAATGAAAGAATATTTTTTACTTCAATTTAAAATGTTAAACCGAAGAATGATTGATTTCGGACTTCCTCTTTTGATTGGATATACACTTCTCCCATTTGTTTTCATTTTGCTCTCTAAGTACGTATTTGAAAAAACTGAATTCGCTAATTATATTTATGGAGTATTAGCATTAAGTTTTGTTTCAAAATTGAATGAGCCTAAAAGAAATGATTTTTTAAAGTCTATATTCAATAAAGACAAATACACAAAATTAAGAGTATTAGAAAACCTTATCTATTGTTTGCCATTTACTCTTTTTTTGATTTATAAAATACAACTTTCGTTTTCTCTAATATTAAACTTTTTTGTGATTTTAATCACCTTTTTCGACTTCAGCACAAATTTAAATGTGACAATCCCTTCACCATTTAGCAAAAAACCATATGAATATACTGTTGGCTTTAGAAAGACTTTTTATATTTTTCCAATCGCATATTTCATAACTTATATTTCAGTATCAGTTGGAAATTTTAACCTTGGTATTTTTTCTATGCTATTAATTGGATTAACTTGCTTTTCGTATTATTCAAAAATAGAAAACGAATATTTCGTCTGGAATTACAATCTATCGTCTAAAGAATTTTTAATAGAAAAAACGAAAACGTGCTTAATCTATTTTACGCTTTTAAGCTTACCAATCATAATAGCTTTAAGTATTTCATTTTTTAGAGAAATAGATATTTTAATTGTATTTCTGCTTTTGTGCTATTCTTATCTCACAACAATAATTTTTGCTAAATATTCGTCTTTTCCAAATGAAATGAATATGTCACAAATAATTTTAATTGGATTAAGTTTTATATTTCCGCCAATACTTTTAATGTTTATACCTCTTTTCTATTCACAATCAATTAAAAAGTTAAATACCATCTTACATGATTAAAATTGAAAAAATTTCAAAGTTTTATGGTAAGAAACAAGTTTTAAATTCAATAGATTTAGAATTTAAAAAAGGTAAAATATATGGAATTGTTGGAGAAAATGGAGCAGGAAAAACAACACTGTTTAGATGTATTTCAGGACTTGAAAATTATAAAGGAAATGTAACATCAGACTTCAAAAAACTTAATGATCATTTAGGACTTTTACTAACAGAACCTTTCTTTTTTTCTAAAATTACCGGAAAAGAATACATACAATTTCTTGCCAATGCAAGACAAATAAAGCAATCAAATATCGAGGACAAAAACATTTTTGATTTGCCACTAAATCAATATGCTGCTAACTATTCTACTGGAATGAAAAAGAAATTGGCTTTAACCGCTATTCTTTTACAAGAAAACGATGTGTTTATTCTGGACGAACCTTTTAATGGCGTTGATATACAAAGTAATTTAATTATAACTGAAATTATAAAAAGATTGAAAGAATTAGAAAAAACAGTAATTATTTCTTCTCACATATTTTCAACTTTAGCGGATACTTGCGATGAAATTTATTTAATGAAAAGCGGAGAAATTATAAAGAAAGTAGAACAAGTAGATTTTAACAAACTTGAAAACGAAATGAAAGAAATTACAGTCGGAAATAGAATTGACAAACTTGAATTGAAATAAATAACGGTTGGCAACACGTTGTAAATAATATAAATGACTACTGAACTCGAAATAAATAATTCTCTAAAAAAAATTAAAAAGAAACATTTAAAACGTTTAAAAAACATATTATTAGGTATTAAAAAAATGGAATTAATGTATATTGCAAACCTATTTAAAGGTAAAGATAATGGAGAATTACAGCAGCATCAACTTTCTCAAAGAGGTATTAAAAAATAAGCCAACTAGCTGGTTGTCTAAAACAACACACCGATTAGATATTTATGATGAAAAATTAGCCAAAACAGAATTCCTAGAGCAGTTTGAGGACTTGTACAAAAATATCAATTCTGATACAGCTGCATTAAATGAATTGCCTACAGCTTATGATTATATTCGATTAGGACATCCATTATCTTGTGTCTTAGAATGGGCACTTGCTCATTTTTATAAGACAAAACCTGAAAACATCATTAGTTTTTCATCACAGACAATTGCTATTCTAGCAATTCTAAGAAAAAATTTGTTAGATCATAAAAACACCCAAATCGTCTATACAGAAGAATTACCAGACTTCTTTGATGCTGAGGTTATCAAACGTATTTATGGATATCAATTTGAATTAAAACATGTTGAGAAATTATCAGACATTCCTTTTTTTAAAGGGAGTACCATTGTTGTTACACAAAATGATGCTATTGGTATCAATCCTCTCAACGCAAATACTGACTTTTTCATTAACATATATGGGCAACTTGGAAGTATTTTAATTGTAAACGGAGAACAAAATGAACATTATATTTCCGACATTCAGCATGTAAGACGAAGAGAAACTATTGCCATGACGCCAGTAAATTGTAATGCTGTATTAGAGGCTTTCGTTAACAACACTCGTTTCACTGTTCCGCCTGGTCATCTTAAAACCAACAAAGAAATTGTTCTAGATTCAATTGTAAAGATTACAGGTGCAAACACAAAGCCCCTCGTTGGCTCTAGCGGTCTCTCGATCCAATATGCTATTATGATGGGACTCATTGACGATGCTCAGGAAAACCATAAAGGAAAAGCCATTAAATTTATAGTTCCCCCCAATTGTTATGGAGGCACGAATGACCAAGCAAGACGTGTTGCTGCTTGTATTAAAAATGTAGAAGTTGTAGATTTACCTGCAGATGGTGCTCATGATATGGTACAAAGTATTGATACTATTTTAGCTGAAATTGCCACCGAAGACGCCATTCCTTATATCATCGCAGAAATTCCAACAAACCCAAGAGTTGAAGTGCCAGACTTACAAGAATTAAAAGCTGTTTTAGAAAAGGTGCGCATGACTTCAATTGGAACCATTGCAATTGAACCTGTATTCATTTTAGATCAAACCTTTTGCCCAAATGTTCTTTTTTTAGGGGAGGGTGAAATACTCTCTACCGTTGGCACTATTTCGTATGCCAGCGGGTCTAAATTTCCAAGTGGCGGAAAATGTACTGCTGGTTACTGTGTTGGAAATAAAAAGATGGTGCCTTTCATTGAGAAAATAGAAAAACATCTTACTCTTTGTGATAATGAAGCCACTGGTCTTCAATATGAAATTCTGGCAAAACAATTGCCCTCTATGAATCAACGAATAAAAGATGCCTATAAAAATACGCGAGATTTTGTAAACTTTATGAAAGTTGCTTTACCAGATGCAAAAATAAATTTTGTATCAGAAGAGTTGGCATTAAAAAGCTTTACACCCTCTGTATTTTCGTTGGATTTACCTACCAAAGGAACCACCGATGAGGAAAGAGAAAATTATAAGAGAGCACTGAACCTTAAATTAATTAATTTAATGATTGCCAAAATACCCAACGAAAGTAAGTTTTGTGTTAGTTATGGACAGTTAAAAGGGTGCTATTGGACGATTCCTGCAACCTCGACTCAGGGAACTACAAAAGAGGGCGACAAAGATTATATTGTCCGTGCATCACTTTCTCCTAATGTAGATCTTGAACTCCATAAAAAAATATTTTTAGAGTTTGTAGCAAACATTTAACTTTAAAAACAGGTTCATACATAGTTCAATTTGAAAGGATCAGAAATTACCAACGAATAATAACAGATCCCCAAGTAAATCCACTTCCGAAAGCTGCCAAAACTACTAAATCATTGTCTTTAATTTTTCCTTTTTCCCAGGCCTCGGTCAATGCAATAATTACAGAAGCAGCTGTTGTATTTCCATATTTCATAATGTTATTAAAAACTTGGTCATCTGACAATCTAAATTTCTTCTGAATAAATTGGGCAATGCGAAGATTTGCTTGATGAGGAATTAACATATCAATATCGTCTTTCTCTAAATTGTTGGCTTGAAGGCCTTCGACTATAGCTTCAGAAAATCTAGTTATTGCATGTTTAAATACAAATGGACCATTCATATAAGGATAGTATGATACATCATCTGGATCATTTTTTTCTAAAATTTCTGGAACCCACCTTTGTGTAGAGGGCCCCTCTAAAACTAATTCTTTTGCATGTTTCCCTTCCGAATGTAGATGAGAAGATAAAATTCCTTTTCCTCCCTCTTCACATCTAGATAAAATTGCTGCTCCTGCTCCATCGCCAAAAATAACCGAAACATTTCTACCTCTGGTAGAGCGTTCTAAACCACCAGAGTGATTTTCTGCACCAATCACTAAAATATTTTTATACATTCCTGTCTTAATAAACTGGTCTGCAACAGACATTGCATAGATAAAACCAGAACATTGGTTGCGAACATCTAAAGCACCGATTGTTGGCATCTCTAAAATGTCTTGTACTTGAACTCCACCTCCAGGAAAATACATATCTGGACTTAGAGTTGCAAAGACTATAAAATCGATATCATCTTTGGTTAAACCAGCTCTTTCTATTGCAATTTTTGATGCTTTAGCTCCCATAACCGCTGTTGTGTCTCCTGATTTAGGATCAATCCATCGTCGTTCTTTGATTCCCGTTCTTTCTTGAATCCATTCGTCTGAAGTTTCCATAAATTCTTTTAAATCGTTGTTGGTAACAACATTATCTGGGAGATAATAACCAAGTCCAGTTATTTTAGAATTATACATCATATTTATATTTTTTAGTTTTTTCCTTTTTTGTAATAAGCTAAAATAGGGATAAATTAACGTGATTGCAAAATGATGAGCTATTGCTTAGCTTACTTTTATTGATTCGAAAAAAAGCGACATCGTTAGTAGTTACTTTTCTGGGATTTTACTCATTGCAAATTCTGAAATTGCCGTTATTGATAAAGAAGGGTTAACGCCAGGATTTGCAGAAATAACAGACCCATCACAGACCATCATATTTTGGTAACCAAAGACATTACAATGTTTATCTACCACACCTGTTTTCGCATCTTCTCCCATTACAGACCCTCCAAGAATATGAGCTGTAGTTGTAGTTCCTAAAAGTATGTCTGTAAAATTAGAATAGGAAATTCCTTTTATTTTAGCTCCTACTTTAGTTCCTAAATCAATTGCCTCAGGAATAAATGGATTTGGTTTTTTTCCTTTCTCTGCGATTGTTTTCATGGGTGTAAAAAAGCCTCGCTTTATCTGCAAAGTACTGTCTAAAGTTTGCATAAAGAGAAGAATTGTTGTTTTCTCTGCATATTTTCTAGTGAAGAATGTTTTTAAAATATAAATCGGTTTGGTAATTAGTATACCTAGAACACCTAAAATTCTTAAAATTCGATATTTCCCAGTCACAGTGGGTAGCGACATCATTTTAAAAAAACTAGATCCTTTTGCATAACGAACAGGTTCTAGATGACTATTTTTATCTGTATGTAAAATTGAACCTATTGAGATTCCTTTCGAGTAATCTTTATCGTTGTCTTTTGAAGAAGTGATAGATAATAAAGATTCATTGTTGGTTCTAATGCATTTTCCAACAAGATTAGATAAATTTGGTAAAGAGGTTTCTTTTAGCTTCAACAACAATGGAATAGTTCCCATAACTCCTCCTGAAAAAATAACACCTTTGGTTGTTACACTTTCCTTCTTTTTTTTTCCAATACTAGATTTATAACTTATTTTATATCCTTTAGAAATATTTTTTTTATCTAAAGTTTCTACATTAAAAACTTCTTTTTCTGCTAATATTTTAGCGCCTAATTGTTGTGCTAAATACAAATAGTTTTTGTCTAAAGTATTCTTAGAATTAAATCTACAACCAGTCATGCAAGCTCCACAATGTATACATCCTTTTCTATCCGGACCTTTACCATCAAAGTAAGGGTCTTTGACTGTTTTGCCTGGTTCTCCAAAAAACACAGCAACTTTGGCAGCTTTAAAATCTTTCTCTTTTTTCAAATCTTTAGCAATCTCTTTTATTAACAAATCAGAATCATGTAACTTTGGATTTACAGTAGCGCCTAACATTTTATAAGCTGTTTTATAAAAAGGTTTTAAAACCTTTTGCCAAGGGTTTAAGTTTGCCCAACTTCCTGTTATAAAAAAATCATCTTTTGAAATCGGGAGTGTATTTGCATATGTTAGAGAACCCCCACCAACTCCAACTCCTGAAAGAACTGTTACATGATTTAAAAATGTCATTTTAAAAAAACCTCGAAATTTGAACTGAGGCAACCACAACCATTTTTTTAAATTCCAATTTGTTTTTGGAAAATCAGTAGCATTGAACCATTTCCCTTTCTCTATGACCAAAACTTTGTATCCTTTTTCAGACAAACGAAGCGCACTTACAGCACCACCAAAACCACTTCCAATAATTACATAATCATACTTTAAATTCATCTTAAAACATTGAGTAAGTTGCTCTCTTTAAAAGTAACAATAATTTAGAGAATAAAATAATTTCTGTCATCTTGTCATAAAATACGCTTTGGTATTTTATTTGAATACTGTTTGTAATAAATAATTAATAAAATAAAATATAAATAAAATGGCAAAAGGAAACATTAATGTATCTGTTGAAAATATTTTTCCACTGATCAAAAAATTCTTGTATTCTGATCACGAAATCTTTTTACGTGAACTTATTTCTAACGGAACAGATGCAACCTCTAAACTAAAACACCTCATATCTATTGGTGAGACTAAAACTGAATTAGGTGATGTTAAAATAGAAATAAGCATTCAAAAAGAAGCTAAAACAATCACAATTAAAGATCAAGGTTTAGGAATGACCGCAGATGAGGTTGAAAAATACATCAATCAAATTGCATTTTCTGGTGCTGAAGAGTTTTTAGACAAGTACAAAGACAATGAAGCAGGAATTATTGGTCATTTTGGATTGGGTTTCTACTCTGCATTTATGGTAGCAGAAAAAGTAGAGATTATTACAAAGTCTTTCAAAGATGCTCTAGCAGCTCATTGGACATGTGATGGGTCTCCTGAATATACATTGGTTGAGCATGACAAATCTGACAGAGGTACAGAAATTATTTTACACGTTGCAGAAGATTCTTTAGACTTTCTAGAAGAAAGTAAAATTGAAGGCTTATTAAACAAGTACAATCGTTTTAACCAAGTACCTATTAAATTTGGAACGAAAGAGATTAACGATCCAGCCTTTACTCCAAAAACAACCAAAGACAAAGAGGGGAAAGAAACAACGGAGCCACACAAACAAATTACGGTAGATAAAATTATTAACAATACAGACCCTGCATGGACTAAAAAACCTGCTGATTTAGAAAAGGAAGATTACGACAATTTCTACAGGGAATTGTATCCGATGCAATTTGAAGAATCTTTGTTTCATATTCACTTAAACGTGGATTATCCTTTTAACTTGACAGGAATTTTATTCTTTCCTAAGTTAAGTCCAAACATGGACATGCAAAAGGATAAGATTCAGTTATATCAAAACCAAGTTTTTGTAACGGATAACGTTGAGGGAATCGTACCAGACTTTTTACAAATGCTTAAAGGAGTTATTGACTCTCCAGACATTCCTTTAAATGTATCTCGTTCCTATTTACAAGCAGATGGAGCTGTTAAAAAGATTTCAGGTTATATTACTAAAAAAGTAGCCGATAAATTAGCTTCTTTGTTTAAGAAAGATAGAGCTGATTTTGAAAAAAAATGGAATGATATTAAAGTAATTATTGAATACGGAATGTTGTCTGAAGACAAGTTCTTCGACAAAGCTAAGAAATTTGCTTTGTATCCTACTGTTGATGACTCTTATTTCACATTTGATGAATTAGTAGAAAAAACAAAAGAGGCTCAAACAGACAAAGACGGAAATCACGTTATTTTATATGCTGCAAATAAAGATGCTCAACATAGCTATATTCAAGCTGCTAAAGACAAAGGATATGAAGTATTACTTTTAGACTCTCCGATTATTTCGCATTTAATGCAGAAATTAGAAGGTGGAGATGGAAAAGTGAAGTTCACAAGAGTAGATGCTGATCATGTAGATAATTTAATTAAAAAAGACGAAACTGTAATTTCTAAATTATCTGATGAAGAAAAAGAAAAACTAAAGCCAATTATTGAAGCTGCTGTTCCAAAAGAAACGTACACAGTGCAATTAGAAGCAATGGATTCTTCCTCTTCTCCGTTTATAATTACAGTTCCAGAATTTATGCGTAGAATGAAAGAAATGCAAGCTTCTGGTGGTGG
>ENA-UZWU01020277-UZWU01020277.1-metagenome-genome-assembly--contig:-Day-4--1m-contig-20277_pt1 | contig 11631 bp, 9 predicted proteins | sample MGYA00260345_ERZ794905 | MGnify/ENA metagenome assembly ERZ794905
AGTACGTAATTACGATAGCGTGTACTAAACGCCTTGTAGGGTGCCTCGTCTTCAACGGAACTTAATGGCTCGTGAGTTTCGGTATCAACTGATGTAGTCACGGGCACGTCCGGCATTCAGCTTTTCGAACCACGGTTTCGCACCAATAGTCGCGGAATCAGAACAGGCGTGTCGCGTAAATAGGCTTGATACGCGGGATCATTACCCCACTGCGACACGCCACGGTGAGCCAAAGTCGGAATACCGCTAATTCGCGTCAGTAAAATCACCACAAAAAGTGGCGAGAGCACCGTGGCAAACTGCCAGCTCTGCATAACGGGCAGTGCCGCCAAAAACACTCCCGCCCACAGCATGATTTCACCCAGGTAGTTCGGATGGCGACAAATTGTCCACACGCCACGAGAGATAAACTGCCCAGCATTAGCTGGGTCCTTACGGAAATCACCCTTCTGCTTGTCAGCTACGACCTCCAAGGTAAAACCCCCAAACCAGATCAACAGGCCCAACCCAGCAAACCCAGTAAGTGCAGCATTAGGCGTCAAAATCGCGACCAGTGCCGCGCTGCTCGTCAGGCTCACCCAGACACCCTGCAAAGTCCAAACGAGCAAGAAGTGCCAGAAGGACTGTTTAATTTTACGAAACCGGCGATCCTCCCCCACATCGGCGATACGCAAAAATAAAAAAGTACCCAAGCGCAGGGCCCAAACCACCACTAAAGCGGTCATTACATAGCTATAAGTACTTGGCGCCGGGTTCAGCATTAACGCCAGTAACACCGCACTAATGAAGGTCAAACTGCCGATGAGATCGTAGAAGCGCTCGGTTCGCGCCCACCAGGCGTAGCCGAAGCCCAAGAGCTGGATAAGAAATATCGCTGCGAAGATAACAGGAAGTACCGACACACCAACAATTCGACTATCCAATGGATTTATAAGACCCGCATAGAGTAAGCAAACCAGAACTAACAGCGGCGGCATCAGATGCTTTTTGGTCAACATGAATTAGCTAACCTCATCAAGGGCAGCAGCGGGCTGCCCTCTGGGCTTGTTGATTCACCGATTGACCCCCGGCTGTACGTTGCTGCACCAGTCATGGTGCTGTACCGGGAGGAAAATCTCCCAGAAGCTCACTGGCGACTGCCGTGGTGGCCTTGTAGCGCTCACTCATTGTCGGATGATCTTTTAGCCGGCCTTCAGCAATACCGCGCCAAACAATCTTTCGGGTACTTGCATCAATAACGTCGAGGATCGCTGTGCCCTCGTCATATTCACGCACTGAGGGCCCCGAACTGTAACCAACCATCACCGAGCTGCCATAACTGCCCGCCGAAACACCACCGTGCATACCTTTGTCGTACCCTGTGGAGTGAATAATCTGCTGACGCTGCTTGGAGACGGTGTAATTAATCCAAAAATCAGCACCCTCGTCTTTGCTTTCGCGCAGATTGTGCACAGCAAGCTCCTTGCTAACCACTTCGCGAATGCGTTTATCCGATGAATTAAATTTTCGGTATTGAGCTTCACGCGAGTGCACGACGTCGTCATACCAACGGTAGGTTTTAAAGTTTGAAAAATCAAAATCCTGATCGTAGTCGAGCTCGTAGGTCGGCTTACTCGCACAGGCCGAAATCATGCCTACCACTACAATGAAAAATACAGTCCGAAACATTAAGGTAACCTAGCGGTGATGAACGCCAAGGAAGAATACACGTTTGACCCCAATTTGACTGCCCCGTTGGATACTCAATAATGATTACCCTCGCATTTCTATCGGGCACCGAAAACATTCCCCTCCATGCCATTACCCAGTGGCGCAGTGAGCTTTCGGCAGCCGATCAACAGCGAATTGCGCTGATGAAGGGAGAACCCCGAAAAACCGAGTTTGTAGTGACGCGAACGCTACTCCAGACACTGGCTCGGAACCGTTTGGGCGTATCCGCCGAAGTTGTGTCAGCTGTAGACACTGCTCCGAGGTTACTCACCGCCGACGGTCGGTCAATTGCCTGCAGCATCAGCCACTCGAACAAAGCGATCCTCGTCGGGATCAACACGGTAGGATCCATTGGAGTGGACGTAGAACACCACCAGCCCAGATCAGTAGCTAAGGTGGTGCAGCGCTACTTTTGGCCGGAGGGTCAAACCTATTTTGGCAACTGTAACGAGGCCGAAGGCAGGGCTTGGTTTTATCGCCAATGGTGCATACGTGAAGCGCTGGTGAAATACCAAGGTGATGGCAATCTTTTCCAACTATTGGGAAGACCGCTTAATTTATCCTCGGGGACAATAGGCCTGATCAGCCAAAACAATACCCGGACTGTGGCTGTCATAAGCTCGGGAGGGGTCCGGCCTGAACTGTGTTTCCCGAAGCTCGATCAAAATGGGCAATGGGAGTTTTCTCCTTTAAGCCCCGAGACGGACTTAGCTGAGTTGACCCCCCTACCGAACCAATAACTTGAGCAGATCTAACCTGACCTAAAGAAAGCCGTGGCAGATCAAGAACCGGGATTCTGTACTCTTGGTGTGCGTCATAGGCCACAGTCTCAATCTCAAACGGTGCCAATGCTGCTCGATATATCAACATCTCAACAACAGCAGCCTGACCGAAGTAACGAGCCCACACTGCCTTGGCAGCGTAAAAAGCCTGCCCCCTCGTTAATTTTAGGAGTGCAAACTGGTCACCATTCGACGAGGGCTGGAGGCAAACCCCTTTGTTTTGTATCAGGGTGTTGGCCGACCGTGGGCTTACGGCTTGCCAAAGTTTGATCATTGAGTGAGCTTGCATCGCGATAGTGCTTCCTGTGGCAACATTAGAACGATCAATTTCTCGCAGTTTTATGACCATTCAAGCCATCAAATCCTCCCCACCAAGGCTAAAAAATGTTGAATTGTGGCGCTCAAAATTTCAACCCTTATGCGCTGTAGCAATGCGACCCCAACGCCAATACCCCATGTTATGGCTCAGGGCTCAAACCTATTTTCAGCGCCGCGCAGCTGGCGAGAGCGTTTTGGGAACCGAGCTCATAAAAGTCCGAAAAACAGGCCTCGTGCTAGGGCTGACATGGGCACCACCCTCTAACCCACAACCCTTGGGTGAGTTACTATCCCGCCACACATTCGCGGGACTCATCATTCTCGCTTACTTGGAATCCACGGCACCATGATCAGGATCACCGCATTTACCTCCCCCGACCTCAGCGTCGATAACTGGGCGATTAGCTCAGGCGATGCTTGGTGCGTAGTGGGGCCCAATGGCTCGGGAAAGCAATTCATTGACCGACTGTTGTTGGGGCAGCTCGAGGGCGATGGCCAAGGGTCGGTCACCCATGAGCTGCCTATAACGGCGATAAGCTTGGTGTCTTTCGAACAGCAGCAAAGCATCTTTGAGCGAGAGTTAAAGCTTGCGGCTACCGATTTACTGCCTGAAAGCGAAACTGCCACCCGGGCGATAGACTTTTTACCCACCGATAAAACCAATGACCCCCTTTTGGATGCATTGAATTTGCGCCACCGATTAGATCGACCGTACACCCAGCTCAGTACTGGAGAGAGCCGTAAATTGCTCATTGCTCAAGCCCTACTCCAAGGCGCCAAAGTTCTTATTCTTGATAATCCGTTCGATAGTCTCGACCACAAAGCCTGCGAGAATCTGTCGGCGGCATTAAAATCGGTTTGGGAAACAGGCACGACCATCGTATTTTTGTTAAGCAACCGCAGTGACATACCCCAGTGGTGTGGCGCCCTGGCCACGGTACAAAATGGCTTGCTCACATGTCTTGATGATGACGAGCCAGCTCAAAAAGAACAATTTCTGGAGGCCTTATTTTCACCGACAGACCAGCCAGACTGGCCGGAGCAAGCGAAGCATCTCGCCGATTTCCCTCACGAGTACATTATTGACATCGCCAACGCATCGGTGAGTTACGGCCAACAGATCGTTCTGCGTGACCTGACCTTGCAGCTAGCGCCCCTTGAGCACACCTTAATTACCGGGGAAAACGGGGCGGGCAAATCAACCCTGCTCGGCTTAATCACCGGCGACAACCCGCAAAGTTACAACAATGACGTTCGAGTGCTGGGCTACCGACGGGGTCACGGAGAGTCTATTTGGGAGTTGAAGCAGCAGATGGGTATCGTTAGCAGCGAACTCCATCGATTTTACCGGGTACGTTGCGATGCCCTCACGGTGGTTTGTTCCGGTTTTTTCGATTCTATTGGTGTATACGAGCAGATCAGCGAAGTTCAGGTGAACATTGCCAAACAGTGGCTGCAGGCGGCGGGCCTGCGCGAACACGGCTCGGCGCCCTTTCACACAATGAGTTACGGCGAGCAGCGTCTGGTCCTCATTGCCCGTGCCTTGGTCAAGTCGCCATTGCTGTTGGTTTTAGACGAGCCAACTCAGGGCCTTGATGAGTTAAATCGATCAAGAATTTTGGACTTACTGACCACACTCGAAAACCGCCGTCATACCACACTGATCTTTGTCAGCCACCGGCAAGACGAATATTTGCCACTTTTTAAGCGGCATCTACATTTGAAAATTCCCGTGAACGAGGATAAAGATTTTAAATAAAAGCTGACTCAATGGCTGCAGGGGGTCGACGTAAACCGAGGTAGCGACTAGTCTCAACCCGACACATCAGGTGTCTCGGGATATACGTGAGATCGATAAGTAAAATTTTTGTAGTGACCGCGGTGCTTATTAGCGCCCTAGTCGCAGGCGCCTTGATCACAAAAGAAAGTGATTTTTTTCGAGACTTTGTTGCTCAAAAAGTCAGCCAGCTGCTTCAGCGAAACGTCACCTTCTCAAATCTTGACATCGACATCGATATTGACCAATCAATCAACATTACCGTGACCGATGTTGCCATTGCTCAACCCGCAGGTTTCACCGGACCTGCATTTTTAGACCTAGCCTCTGCTGAACTCCATGCCTCGATTCCTGATCTGTTGCTTGGCCAACCAAAAATCAAGTCTCTGTCATTAACCCAACCTAAACTCCACCTCATTCAAGGCTTGGAGGGCCACCCCAACTGGCGGTTTGACCTTAATAATGCCCCGGCGACCGCAGTTGCGCCAAGCAAACCCCAAAAAGGCATACCGGTTTTTTTGGAATACGCCGACATTGAAGATTTACAGCTCACGCTGATCGATAACCAAGAAAAAGTCAGGACACTGCGGGTCGACGCCACACTGGAGCAAGATTCCAGTGGGGCAAAATTGGCCGTTGTCGGGGACGTAAATGAGGCGCCCTTGCAAGCCAAAGTCACCGCCTCCTCCGCCGATGCCCTTACCTCTCTTACCGATGTTAATTTTGGCCTCGACATGAATTTGGGCGACGTACATCTGGAAGGTAAAGCTCTCGTGCGCGATCTCAGAGCACCGAATACGCCCCAAATCGAAATCGTCCTGCAGGGGCCAAGCGTCGAATACTTCACGGAGCTGCTCAAACTGCCGCCTTTCAGTCAAGGCGCCCTAGACCTAAGCATTTCTGTACAACCGGGTATAGAGCAAATGGTTGTTCGGCTGGACGGTCTAGTAGGCGATTTTTCTGGGGTTATCAGTGGCACCGTCAATGATCTCCGAACATTGACCGATGTTGAATTGGCCGTTGCGGTAAGCGGACCCGACATAGGTCGTCTCGCAGATTTACTGGGGGCACCGAATTTTCCCCACGTGCCCTTTAGCGCGACAGGTAAAGTCAAGAGAAACCAGCAGCGGCTGAATGTTAGTGAGTCTCGTATCAACATAGGGCGGCTGCAGATAGCAGCAGGGCTAGACATTCCAAATTTAGAGACTCCGATTCAGGCTAATTTATCGGCACAGGCGTCGGTACCTGCGATTGAGCGTTATCAAGATGTGCTCCAGCTGCCCGAAGACGTCAAAGGCGCCGTTACGGCGCAGCTCACTCTAGAAACCGACAAGCAAAATACCAAGCTGAGCAGCTTGATAACTACCGAGTACGGAGAACTTAAGGCCGACGGGTGGTTGCGTGGCCAGCGCAAATTGACAGGGACTTCGTTGACTCTCGCAGCTAAGGGCGATGATCTGGGCACCTTGCTCATGCTAGCCCATCAAAAACCCAGCTTCCGTGACCGTTGGTCACTGAACACAGACCTGCTGGTCACTAACAATGACATCGAACTGAGCGAAGGAAAGCTCGTGGTTGAAGGCATTTCAAGCGACTTCACAGCCAAATTTCCACGCAAGGATCCTGCCGCTAATTTTACCACTGCCCAAAAAATGACAGTTGCCAACCCGAGACAAACGCTCAGCCACTGGCTGCATGGCAACACTCTCGCTCTCATCCCAAACCAAACGACCACCGGCAGCTTCCGTGCCGATTGGTCTGAAGGCACCCTGAATCTGCAAAATCTTGCTATTGCCCTTGCAAAAACTGAGATCCAAGGAGCTGTGACAGTGATCCCAAAGCAGCAATCAGTGGCCGGTGACTTGAAACTGCAGGGAGAGAATCTTACTGAGCTTCTCCCGACCACTCTCCTGCCCCCCGAAATTCCACAGGGTCAACTAGACCAACCACTTAGTGCTACCAGTAAATTCACAGTCAACCCAAAAGGCGTGGAGGTTAAAGACTTAAAACTTCAGATCGGTGACTTGGCCGTTAATGGCGATGCTCAGTTTTCAAAGGGCACAGTCGACGTCGACGCTATGTTCGCCGTAGAGAACGCTTATGAATGGGTGGTCATAGAAAATGTCACGGCTCTAACCGAGCCACTGACTATGACAGCGAAGATTAATCTGTCTCAAAGTGAGTCTCAGGCATCGATTCGGGAACTCACATTAAATACAGCCGCCGGCGCGACCATTTTTTCAAAGGGAGAGCTTCAGTTCGGCGAAAATTTTTCTGGCAGCGACCTAGAGGTCCGACTGGACCTGCCAGACTTGCAACGACTAGGTTGGCTAGCAAACCTCGCCCTGCCAAAGATTCCTCTAAAACTTGAAGCCTTATTAAACGGAGACGAATCACACCTCATCGCTGACACGTTGGCGGTTGAATCGTTAGATTCTGAATTCAGCGGCCAATTAAGGATTAGCGACCCATCACATCCCAACATTCAATTGGCACTTCACAGTAGCATGATAGATCTACGGCCACTTTATGCGGTGGAAACAACAACCACCCAAAAGGCGTCTGTTTCCCCGGCAGCGCCAGCTCAGCCTAAAAAGAAAAATCGAGGTGCGTCAGGATCAAGGGAGGAAAATGCAGCCGCGAAAAAGAAAAAAACTGCCCGCAATAAAAGAGTCATCCCCCTCGCTGAAATCAATCTGGAATTCCTGCAGCACTTTGATGCTGACATCAATCTCACAACCGATCGGCTCATAGGTCGCAAACGACGATTTGGTAACATTGAGCTGATCAGTCATGTCAAAGACGGGCACTTTATCGTTGATAGAGCTGTCGTAAAAAGTGAATCAGGCGGACGCGTTGAGCTGTCCGGGTTCGGTGTTCCAGGGATCGATGAACAACACTTTGGCCTGACGATAGAAGGTGAAAATGTCAGACCCTTATTGCCGAATTCCACTATTGAAGTTGATGATATAGCAGCACTACCCCCAGCAGAGTTTTCGGGTGAACTTTTTGGCTCGGGAAACACAGTGCGAGAGTTAGCGCAGAACTTAAATGGATCACTACAGATAGCGCTAAATGCGGGGGTTATTCCGGGAGAGCTGTCAGGCTTTTTTACCAATGACTTCCTTGCAGAGCTCGTATCGCTTCTCGATGTTGTCGAGGAGGAAGAAGTCACTGAGCTGCGGTGCGGAGCAGCGTTTGCGGAAGTTCATAATGGCAAAGTGAAAGGTGATCCCCTTGCTATCGTCATCTCAGACAAATTAGCCATTGTCAGTAAGGGTCAGATCAACTTGCACACTGAAAAGCTGTTCTTGGCCTTCAATACCGTCCCACAAAAAGGCTTGGGAATCAGCGCAACTACCGCCTTTAACCCCTTTGTCGGGGTTGCCGGCACCCTGGCCCGACCTCAAATGTCCCTAGATCCTGAGGGCACCATTGTCCAGGGCGGCCTCGCAGTTATGACTGGGGGTATCTCTCTGATTGGAAAAGGCTTCTTCGATCGAATGTCAGTCGGCAAAAAGTCCTGTGCCAAAGCTGCCGCTAAGGCGGAGAAACCGCGCCAAGCCTCTCGGCAGGCCTTTGAAAAATTTCGCAAAGCGGTCCTGCCCTAATCCCCATGCGACGGTGCTCAGTAACAACCCGAAGATTTTCCATCGTGCGGAATCTAGTTGTTAAGTTGCCTGCCGTAAGGGAGTAACTTAACCGCCCGCCCAGGGCCCCGAACTCGATTTAATTTGCCGATTTTTGTCCAAGTGGTAGCAGAGATCGGCGCGATCTGGCATGACCTCTAGACCCCAGACGGTGATTCGTTGGAAAAACTGTACGAAGCGTTCAACACCCGTTCGATCCATCAAGGCATCATCTAGGCCAGCAGGGCGCTGCTGTAGCGCACTGAGCTTTTGCTCTTGCTCCCAACGCCAATCGACCACGGTGTCAAAATGCGGGGCTTTCAGCACAACAAGTGCGGTTAAAAGATCGAACACCGTTTTGTATTCCGCTGCCAGCGCTTTATTGACTTCCCCCCGCCAAATAGCCTGCGGGTCTTGGTCCAACTCCATGTGATTTATGACCTGCCCTAACCGATAGTGGGGCTCGGGAGGAACACCCACACACCAACCCTCGAGTACAACCACGTCGACGTCACAGGCAACCACTGACTTTTGCGGTGGCGCTCTATCATCTCTCGCTTTATCAAACTCAGGGATGGCAATGTCTTCTTTGCTTCGCGTAATCACTGCCCGTAAAACTGTTTCTAACAACGCAATATCGTGAGTACCGGGCACACCGCGAGTCGCGAATAATGGGTGTATAGATTCGGCCAAAGATCGACGCTGATATTTGGTTAGATAAAAATCATCTATAGATAACCGCAACACATTTAAACCGGCGATATCCCCTAACCAAGCGTCTAAAAGCGCCGCTAAAGTGCTTTTCCCTGACCCCTGACACCCATGAATGCCGATAATTTGAGGAGACGTCGCTACTTGTTCGTTGCATCGCTGCAAAATAGACTCGACCAGAGGTGCAAACCAAGTTTCGGCGGTTTCACGATAACTGTTGGGTAAAAGCTCTTCCTCGAGAAAAGTGCGCCAAAAAATATCTCCCGGCAATTTGTGTGTTTGGTCATCCATGAACTTGACGCTTCTCCTTCTCATCATTGGCTCGTCGCGTAATTTCTCAAGATTGGCAATCAACTGTGATAAATGACAGCTCCCAAGCAAGTACTATGTACTTTGCCCCAATGAGCTAGCCGTGTATGTTTATGATAATGATGCCCTACCGGGGCAATGCTGACCATTTGACGCTAACCGTCTAAGGACACCCCTTGAACTTTTCCAAACTCATTGCCGATATCAACGCCTCCAAACCCGGTCCTGAGACAGCCGCAATTTTTGATTTTGATGGCACCATCATCGCGGGATTTTCCGCAACCGTTTTTCTTCAAGACGCATTGACGCGTGGCGAACTGAAGCCTGATGAGCTCTACGAACTGACCCGTGCACTGACTGGCTTTGGCTTGGGCAATATGGGGTTCTCCGCGCTCATGGCGGTGCACGCCCAGTATCTTGCAGGGCGGGACGAAGACGAATACACCCGCAATAGCGAACGTTTGTTCCGCAAAAAAATCGCGCGGCTTATTTATCCTGAGGCGCGGGAACTGATCGCAGCCCATCAGGCAAAAGGCCACTCTGTGGCGATTATTAGCTCAGCAACCCCCTACCAGGTGCTGCCTGCAGCGAGAGACCTAAACATTGATCGCGTGTTCTGTACTGGACTAGAAGTGGAAAACGGTTGCTTTACCGGGGCGGTCGTAAAGCCGACCTGTTTTGGTGAAGGAAAAGTGGATGCCGCTCAGACCCTAGCAAGAGATACCGGCGCTGACTTAAGCCAAAGCTTTTTTTATTCTGATAGCGTTGACGACATTCAATTGCTGGAGTACGTAGGGCGTCCGGTCACCTTGAATCCAAGAAAACGGCTCAAGCAAATAACCAAAGAAAATAATTGGCCCACAACAACTTTTGATAGTCGAGGGCGCCTCTCCGTCAATCGATTTTTGCGGTCTGTTGCGGCGACGGGATCACTCGTTGGTAGCGTCGCGGCGGCGCTGCCCCTCTATGCGCTCACCGGATCTAAAAGAGATTCCCTGAACTTTTCTATCTCGCTATTTGCAGATACCTGCAGTGCACTCATTGGGCTCAACCTAGAGGTCACCGGTGAAGAGCATTTATGGGCACAACGCCCCGCCGTGTTTATGTTCAATCATCAGAGTAAAGCTGACGTCGCCGTAATGGCCCGCCTTGTGCGACGCGATGTTGTTGCCGTTGGCAAAAAAGAAATCCAACGCATGCCTTTGATCGGCCAAGCCATGGGGGCTGCAGGGGTTGTCTTTATTGACCGATCTGACCGTAGCAAGGCTATTGAATCGATGGCACCTCTTGCGACCGCAATGAGAGAGGAGGGTCAATCGCTTGTGATCGCTCCAGAAGGTACCCGAGCCCCGACGCGCAAGTTGGCGCCGTTCAAGAAAGGGGGCTTCCACATGGCTATGCAGGTGGGAGTACCGATTGTTCCGGTTGTGATTCATAACGCCGGGGACATCGCTCCGAAAGGGGACTTTGTTTTTAAACCAGGAACCGTTCGTGTCGATGTGCTGCCCCCGGTTGATACCACCGGCTGGTCCCTCGAAAAAATGGACGAGCAGGTGACCCTAGTTCGCAATATGTTCCTTCAAGCTCTGGGACAACCGGAACAAACTGTGGCGCAGACGCTCGAAGAGCAAAAGGCGCTGCCGGAAGATATGCGCCCTGAAAAAGCAGGCAAGGCGACTAAAAAGCCCAGAAAAGCAAAGGCTGCGGCCAAGAAAAAGCTTCTCAGCAAACGCCCAAAGACGACCGATACAACGGCTAAAGTGGCCTCAAAAGGTCGACAGGTGGCGGGCAAAGCGACGACTCAGGCCAAAACCAAGGTCGCAAAGGCATCGACATCGGCCGCCAAACCTACATCTACTGCCAAGGCCAAACCTAAATCTGCGGCGAGCCCGGCAGGAGCTTCAAAAGGCCGACAGGTGGCAGGTAAGGCGACGACCAAGGCCAAAACTAAGGTCACCAAGGCATCGACATCGGCCGCCAAACCTACATCTACAGCCAAGGCCAAAGCTAAGGTCACCAAGGCACCGACATCGGCAGCCAAACCTGCATCTGCGGCCAAGGCCAAAACTAACGGTAAAAGTAAGGCGCCGGCAAAATCAGTAGGGGCAAAAAAGGCCATGACCAGGAATTCACGCACCGATAACAAGCCCCGTGGGGCGTCCGTGAAGCCCAAGCTGGCGTCGACGCGGTAACTTTTGGTAATGGCCACAGCCTATTCAGACATCATTGATCAGAGCTCGCCATGGCCAGATGATTCGAGAACAATAATTTTTCTCCTCGATACCACGTCGGGCATTGAACGCCAGCTCTTGACCGACTGGATTAACACTCACAAACCGCCAGGCGCTGAGGCACAAATCATTCAGCTCTCTCTGGGCGACGACAGAAAGCCTCT
>ENA-UZWU01006862-UZWU01006862.1-metagenome-genome-assembly--contig:-Day-4--1m-contig-6862_pt1 | contig 11623 bp, 8 predicted proteins | sample MGYA00260345_ERZ794905 | MGnify/ENA metagenome assembly ERZ794905
GGGGTAAGTACTGCAGTGCTATTTTTTACAAAAACAGGAACAGGCGGAACTGATAAAGTTTGGTTCTATGACATGGAAGCTGATGGCTACAGTTTGGATGACAAGCGTACTAAAATTAAAGAGAATGATATTCCTGATTTATTAAATAGGTATCACAATTTAGCAGATGAATCTGCAAGAGCAAGAACAGACAAGAGTTTCTTAGTGCCTTTTGATGAGATTAAGGAGAATGATTGGGATTTGTCTATAAACAGGTACAAAGAGATTGTCTATGAAGAAATTGAATATGCTGCTCCCTCTGAAATTATAAAGGATATTGAAATTCTTGACAAGGAAAGAAATCAAGCTTTAGAAGCTTTAAAAGATATGTTGAGATGAGAAAATGGAAGCAGATAGGTTTAGGTGATACTGCAACATTTTTTAATGGATATGCGTTTAAGCCAACTGATTGGAGCACTTCTGGCAAGGAGATTATTAGAATTCAAAATTTAACCAAAGGATCATCCCAGATAAATTATTTTGAAGGAGAAATACCAGAAAAATATAAAGTAAGAAAAGGTGATATATTAATTTCTTGGTCTGGCTCTCTTGGTGTTTATGAGTGGAAGGGCAAAGATTCTTGGCTAAATCAACACTTATTTAAAGTTGTTTTTGATAAAGAAGATCTTGATAAATCTTTTTTCACTTATTTGATTAGTAATTCACTTAAAAAGCTAGAGACTCAAGTTCATGGAGCAACTATGAAGCATATTACAAAGAAAAAATTTGATGCATTCCCTGTTGCCCTCCCCCCACTAGACCAACAAAAAAAGATAGCTGGTATTTTAGATGCAGCAGATGCCTACAGGCAAAAAACAAAAGCACTCATTGACAAGTATGACCAGCTTACACAAAGTCTGTTTCTAGATATGTTTGGGGATCCTGTTACCAATCCTAAGGGTTGGAATGAAGTAAAATTAGGAAATATTTGTGGTGTTGGATCAAGTAAAAGAGTATTTGTTGATGAACTTGTTGAAGACGGTATACCTTTTTATAGAGGAACAGAAGTTGGTAAATTAGGAGAAGGCAAATCAATCACTCCTGGATTATTTATCACAAAGGAGCACTATGAAAGTCTAAAAAAGCACAGAGGGATACCTAAAAAAGGAGACTTATTAATGCCTTCAATTTGCCCAGATGGCAGAATTTGGGTTATTGATGATGATAAAGAATTTTATTTTAAAGATGGTAGGGTTTTATGGGTTGAAGTAGATTCAAAAAAAATAAATAGTATTTACCTCAGGTATCACATGAGAGGTTCATTCTTTTCTAATTACAATAACATTGCATCAGGCACCACATTTGCTGAGCTAAAGATTGTTGCTTTGAAGAAAATGAATATTTTTTATCCGGACCTTAATTTACAAGACCAATTTGCTGAAAGAGTGCAAGCTATAGAAGCACAAAAAGCACAAGCACAGGCTAGTTTAGCCCAAGCAGAAGATTTGTTTCACAGCCTTTTACAAAGGGCCTTTAAAGGGGAATTGACTGCCAACACCTCACCAGCCATCGATACATTTTAAATTATGAGCAATTTTTCCTTTTTAAAAACCGAATTTTCAAAGCTTTACAAGTCCGCTTATTTGGCAGAGCAGCGCATACGCACCGAGCCTGTAACGGCGGGGTTCCACGCGCGTTTGGCACTTGAAATGACGGTCAAGGAAATCTACCACCTCGAAAATTTGGACTGGCCCCACGACACGGGTTTGTATTCTCTGATGACCCAAGAAGATTTCAGGGCCTTGGTAGATCCGAGGCATTACGAGGGCGTCATGGGCTATACCCGAAGAATTGGAAACGATGCGGCCCACAAAGGCAAGGTGTCCACTGAAAATGCGCTCAGAGCCGTCAAGTATTTGTACGGATTTGTCAAGTGGTTTGCCTATACCTATTCCGATACCCTTCTGGAACTTCCCGGAGCCTTTGACGAACAGGCCCTGCCCAAAATTGGAGACCTGGAACGCAAACTCAAGGAAATTCAGCAAGAAAACAAAAAAGCACAGGAACGCCTTGAAGCGGAAAAAGAAGCCTTGATACGCGAATTGAAAGCCGTCAAAGAGGCGGCCAAAGAAAACCAGCACACCTTTGATGCCTACCAAAAACAGCTGCAGGAACAAGCCGAAAAAATTGCCCATCAAAAAGCCACACGTCAAAACAAGCCCCCTTGTGAATACAACGAGGCAGAAACGCGTACGCACATCATCGACGTGAGTTTGGCAGAGGCCGGATGGACCCATTTGCGCGAAGGCGTGGAGTTGGAGTATCCGGTCAAAGGCATGCCCAAAACCCCGGACAATCCCATGGGCAATGGTTTTGCAGATTACGTGCTTTGGGACGACGAGGGCAAGCCCTTGGCCATTATAGAGGCCAAAAGCGTTCAAAAAGCCGCTGACAACGGCCGGCACCAAGCAAAGCTATATGCCGATTGCCTGGAACAGATGCACCAACAACGTCCGATTATTTTTTATTCCAACGGTTACGAAACTTATCTTTGGGACGATGTCTTTTATGCAGCACCCCGACGTTTGTATGGGTTTTTGACCAAAGAAGAACTCCTTTATAAAATTCAACAGCGGACGGAGCGCAAAGACATACGCATTGCAAAAGTGAATGAAAACATTGCAGGACGGCATTACCAAAAACAGGCCATCAAGCAAATTGCTGAAAGTTGGCTGGTTTCCGATGCTTCTGAAAAAGGTTTTCGGGGCAGTGGGAGAAAATCCCTTTTGGTCATGGCCACCGGATCCGGAAAAACCCGAACGGCAGCGGCTTTGGTCTCGGTATTGATGAAAAATGGCTGGGCAAAAAAAGTACTGTTTTTGGCAGATAGAAATGCGCTGGTGACCCAAGCCAAGCGCAGTTTTGGCGAACATTTGAAACAATACACTTCCATTGATCTGACCCAAGACAAGGAAGCGGCAAACACGCGTTTGGTTTTTTCTACCTATCCCACCATGATGAACCGAATTGATGCCTTTCAAAACGGCGAGCGGCTTTATGGGGTAGGGCATTTTGACCTCATCATTGTGGACGAAGCCCACCGATCTGTATACAACAAATACCAGGCGATTTTTGATTATTTTGACGCCCTGCTGGTGGGACTCACAGCAACGCCCAAGAAAAACATCGACGCCAATACCTACGAAGTGTTTCAGCGCGAAGACGAAAACCCTACCTATGCTTTTGAGTTGGCGGATGCGGTGAAAGGGAAGTATTTGGTGCCTTATCACAGCATCGATGTAACCACCGAATTCATTCGAGAAGGCATTCGTTACAGCCAACTGAAAGCCAAAGAGAAAAAGGCCTACGAAGCGACTTTTGAAGACGCTGTTACAGGTGATTTTCCGGACCAGATCAGCTCCAGCGAATTGAACAAAAAACTATTCAACAAAGACACGGTTTTTAAGGTTCTTGATCAATTGATGGAGAAAGGACAAAAGGTAGAGCAGGGAGACAAACTCGGGAAAACCATTGTTTTTGCGGCCAACCAAAAACACGCCCTTTTTATTTTGGAATGTTTTCAAGAACGCTATCCAGATTGCGATTCCGATTTTGCCAAGGTCGTGCACCACGGAGTTTCGCACAGCCAATCCATCATTGATGATTTTTGCCTGCAAGACAGGGATGTGTTTCCGCAATTGGTGATTTCTGTAGACATGATGGATACAGGTATCGATGCGCCGCGTGTGGTGAATTTGGTCTTTTTTAAAATCGTGCGCTCCTATGCCAAGTTTTGGCAAATGATCGGACGCGGAACGCGTTTGTGTCCGCATCTTTTCGGTCCAGAACAGCACAAAAAAGACTTTTATATTTTTGATGCCTGTGACAATTTTGCTTTTTTTGAAGAGAATCCGAGAGGACTCGAGGCTGCTCCAGCGCCCAAGTTGTCACAATTGCTATTTGAGGCACGTTTGGAGCTTGCCATCCTTCTGGAGCAACGTCCTACCGAAGCCCATCTGGCAATGTCTAAAAAATTGTTGGATCATCTGCACCGTCAAATTCAACAGTTGAACACAAAGCGTTTTGATGTGCAAATGCAACTCAGAGCTGTCCAAGCTTTTGAAGACCGTGCTGTGTGGAACGGATTGAACAGCGACCAGGTACACCTGCTCAAAAGCAAGTTGGCCTCGCTGCCACCTCCCGAAAAAACAGACGAGATTACCCGGCGATTTGACCTCCTTGTCTTGCGCATGCAGCTGTACAATTTGACTTCAGACGGAAAGGAGCGCAAGTGTGCCGACAATTTGATGGGCATCGCCGAACGATTGAAAACCAAATACGCGATCAAAGAAGTGAGTCGCCGAAAAGAGCTAATCGAACACATGAGTTTGCCGGCATGTTACAAAGGCATCAGTCAACAAAAATTAGATGAAATCCGTACCGAGATCAGGGATTTGATGGTCTACTTGAAAGAAAACACGACCGCTGCTGTTTATTTTACCGATTTTGAAGACGACCTGGTGGGTGATGCACAGGTTAGGGAAGGAGTCATTCCATACAACACCACTTCTGAGGGGTATAAAAAAAGAGTGGAAAGCATTGTGATGGAAAACAAGCACCATTTAACGATCCGAAAAATCCAAAATAACCTTCCGATTGTTGAGTCGGAAATCAAAGGTTTGGAAGCGCTTCTGTTTTCGGAAGAAACGGGTCAAACCAGAGCTGCTTTTAAGGAGACCTATGGCGACCAACCTCTGGGCAAATTCATTCGTTCCATTGTGGGCATTACCATGGAGGCCGCCCAAAAGTCGTTTGCGTCTTTTTTACAAGATGATTCACTCTCGGCCAATCAGATCAAATTTGTAGAAACCATCATTCGTTATTTGGAAAAAAACGGCACCATTGATCCGCGAATGTTGAGCAAAGCTCCTTTTGATGACGTGCACAGCGATGGCATTCACGGAGTTTTTTCGGAACAAAAACACAAAAGAGCCGTAATTTCTATTGTTCAAAGCATCAACGAAAATGCAGCGGTGGGATAATGCTTTTAAAAAGCACGAAACAAAACTTCCGAAACAAAAAAGATGAAAACCAAACAGGTTTTCATCTTTTTTTTATTCCATTTTCAAAAGTGTTGGCAACACAAAGACTCGGTTTAGAATTTCTTTTGCCATTCTTCGAAAGTGTTTTGATGTCACATCCGATCAAACCAAAGATTGAAAGAGGTCATTTGTGGGGTCGTCTGTCGGTTTTATGATTGTGTTGGATTTTTTTTTAGAATGCAGATAAGATGCACTAGTTGACAGTATTCTTGCAATTGAACCCCCTAAAATTATTCAATTGCCGGTCAATAAAAATGCATTGATACGTTACCATGCGCTCGACAAATGTTTTTCCAATCCTGGGAGAAACTATTTCATTGAAGATCTCTTGGAGGCATGTAATGAGGCCATTTTTACGCACAATCAAAACACCTCAGGAATTCAGCGAAGACAACTTTTTGAAGACATCAAATTTATGGAAAGCTCCAATGGTTGGGAAATACCCTTGAAAAGAACAAAGTTGGGTAAAAGGGTCTATTACCGTTATTCCGATGCAAAATTTTCCATTAACAATTACCCCATTAGTATTTCAGGATTTGACAAGATCAAAGAGGCCATGGAAGTCTTCAAACGAATCAAGGGCATCCCGGAATTTTATTGGATTCGAAAGTTGTTTCTCAAACTGGAAGAGTCTATTGTTTTGCAAAAAGAAGAGTATCATGGAATTTCTTTTGATTCCAATGAATCATTGAAAAGACTCGATTTTATCGGTGATATTTTTCAAAACATTCTCGAAAAAAAGGTGTTGTGTATTTCTTTTCAAACACATCAGATTGGCGTGTCAGAAGAAATAACGATACATCCTTATTATTTGAAACAATTTAAAAACCGTTGGTTTTTAATGGGGTACAAATCGTCGGACGACGCGCTTTTTCATTTGGATCTCAGCAGTATTCAATCCATCAAAACAGTCAATGTTCCCTACATCTCATCAAAGATAGACATTGAAGCCTATTATAAAAATGTGTATGGAATCACCATTCCAAGTAAATCACGCGTGACAAAAGTAGTTTTGAAAGCATCTTCAAATGTAAGTTCACAGTTTCTTTTGACACCGATGCACCCTTCTCAAAAAATTATTTCTGATTCGGAGCAAGGGCTCGTATTTTCGTTAGAACTTATTCCCAATGAAGAATTAGAACAAGAAATTCTGTCGTATGGAGAGCATTTGATTTTGTTGGAGCCAGAAAATTTTCGCTACAAATTGCGAGACCGTTTGCTCAAATCCATGGAGTATTACGATGATAATCAGGGTGTTGAAGTTTTTATTTCCGCAAAAAGAAATCACTGATGTTTTTTGATGGGTTCTTTACGGTGCTTTTGTGCTCGTGTAGCCCTTTGCATAGGCGTTTGGAAGTGCCTTTTTTAGTGCAGGGCCTGCTGTTTTTCCCTGTTCCGTTTTTTGGTAACAATTCTTAAAATCCGAGTGTATTGAATGCATTTTAAAATGTATCTTTACCAGAAACATCCGATGCCCCTTACAAAAAACGCCCTAATTCGTTACCAAGCTTTGGACCGTTGCTTTTCCAATACGGCACGAAAATTTTACATTGACGATCTCTTAGAATATTGCAATACGGCTCTTTTCAATTACGATGCTGCTCTCGACGGCATTCGTAAGCGACAACTTTTTGACGATATCAAATTCATGGAAAGTGCGCACGGTTGGAGTATTCCTCTGGAGCGTGTCAAAGATGGTAAAAAAATGTTTTATCGCTATGCGGACCCCTCTTTTTCCATCAGCAATGAACCGATCAATGTGCTAGAAGCAGAGCAAATCAAAGCAGCCTTGCTCGTTTTTCAGCGAATCAAAGGACTTCCTCAGTTCAAATGGATGCACGCTTTGGTATTGAAACTAGAAAAAGAATTTCAACTTCAAAGAACGAACAGCGCGTTTATTTCTTTTGATAACAATGAATACTTAAAAGGAATAGAATATTTAGGGGCCTTGTTCAACGCGATCTTGTACAAGCGGGTGCTTAACATTAAATACCAGTCTTTTCGCAGTATTGAAACGAAAACCTTACAAGTTACTCCTTACTATTTAAAGCAATTCAACAACCGTTGGTTTTTGTTTGGAAAAAGTCCTGAATTTACTACTTTGACCAACCTTGCTTTGGATCGCATTATTTCTTTGGAGGAAACAGCCCTCACGTACGAGGAAACAGCCCTCAATTTTGAGGAGTATTTTGAGGATGTGGTGGGTGTAACGGTTCCGGAAGCAGCGGAATTAATACAAATAAAACTGCGTGTTTCAGATGCATTGGCACCTTACATCCGGACCAAGCCCATTCACGGATCTCAAAAAGAGTTGTCCCATGTTTCTGGAGAAAACATCTTCGCAATAGAAGTGTTGCCCAATTACGAATTGGAGAAGCTTTTGCTGGCATTGGGTGAGGATATTGAAATCGTGGAGCCCGCGCTATTTCGTGAGAATTTCAAGCGACGAGTGGCGGCCTTGTATCGCTTGTATCATTGATCCGTATTTGTACAGCTTTTATAAGTGTCCTCTGTGTTAAATTCAGCGGAATTTTTTTCTTTTTCAAATCTTTTTTACCAGTTGTAAAATACTGTATTTCAAGTGTTTTGTTTTGTGCCCTGTGCATGCGCTCATTTGTGCATTTTTTTTTTTTTACAGTGCACAATGAGTGCATTGATGTCAAGTAATTTTGCGCATATTCTTGGTTTCTTTCGCTGTCTTTGATCAGTGTATCAAACAAGGCAAAACGAAATCAGAACGATAGGTCACCATTCTAAGTAAGTTGCAATAGTTGTGACTGAAGAGGGCGGAGCCGTGAAAAAGAAAAATGAAAAGTACCCTACTCCCTATATCGGACACCAAAAAATGGCGTGCCATTTATACCAAGTCTAGAACAGAAAAGAAAGTTTTAGATCGCTTGAAACAGCTTGGTTATGAAGCTTTCTTGCCGATGAAAACCGAACTTCGACAATGGTCAGATCGGAAGAAGAAGGTACGCATACCCCTCATCAAATCCTATGTTTTTATCAAAGTTTCTCAAAAGGAGTTGAGCGATGTGCTCGGCATTCCAGGTGTTGTTGCTGTGCTAAAATATTTGGGAAACCCCGCTTTGATTCAAGACCATGAAATCGAGTATTTAAAAATTGCTTGCAATGGCAATGATGTCCATGTGGTACATCAGAATCTGGATTTGTCAACAGGAACACTGGTACGTGTTGTCAAAGGTGCTTTTCAAGGCATGTTTGCTACATTTCTTGAGGAGAGAGGAAAGCATCGTGTTTTGCTTCATATCAATGCATTGAACCAATCGATTGAGTTGACTGTTCCGCGAAATCATTTGGAAGTTTGTCAAAGTGAAACAAAAGCGTTGGCTACTTAAAATGTTCACCTGTAAAATAAAAGCCATGGAATTTCTAAAGAAAACTTCAAAAGTCCTCCTCGTCTTTTTGGTGGCCAGTGCACTGCTTGTCATCGTTGGAGCGTTGCTGCTCGCTTAAAAAATGTATGAGAAAATCCAGTTCCATGCGGATGTTGTTGGAAAAAATATTTTTTCGAATGTTCAATAATAAATGAGATTAATGTTATCTGAAATTACGTCCAATTTTATGCTAATGTCCTTGCTTTCGGTAATCTATTCCTTTGTATTGGTCTATTACCTAGTACCCAAAATTGCAGGGGTTATCGTTCAACGGAAGTTGAACGATGAGCCTGGTCATCGAAGCTCACATACTACTGCAACGCCAACTATGGCGGGCGTTTCTTTTTTTGTGGTTTTGATTCTTACAGTTTTTTTTACCCAACAATTTGATCAGGAACAAGTAGGTGTGTCTTTGATTGCGAGCACGACACTTATTTTTATTTCCGGTTTGAAAGACGATTTGGTAGGAATTTCTCCGAGGGCAAAATTATTTATCCAGTTTTGTGCCACATTGTTTTTGTTTTACCACAGCGGATGGCAAGAACCTTCTTTACACGGCCTATTTGGCATTCATGCGATTCCTGTCGTACCGTATTACGCTTTGCTGATGATCTTGGTATTGACGATTGTCAATGCTTACAATTTGATCGATGGGGTAGATGGCTTGGCGGCAACCATTGGAATGGTTGTCTTTAGTATTTTTTCTGTGATATTTTGGGCTGTGGGTATGTCCTTTTATTTTTTGCTCTGTTTGAGTTTTGTCGGCATGTTATTGGCCTACATATATTATAATTTTTCCTCGACAAAAAAAATATTCATGGGAGATACAGGCTCCCTTTTGATTGGGTTTTGTATCGCATTTATGGCCTTGAAATTCCTCTCTTTTTCCCCTGACGAGTCCCATCATTTTCGCTTCGAAATGGAAAACAAAATTTTTGTACTGGCGGCCATTTTGTGCATTCCATTGATAGACACTTTTCGGGTAATCGGTGTCCGTTTGTTGGCGAAGAAAAGTCCCTTTTTTCCGGATCGAAACCACATGCACCACGTTTTGATTGACAAAGGTTTGTCCCATTTGAAAACGACGCTGATCTTGGGGTTTGTAAATTTCAAAGTGGTGATACTGACGCTTTGGTGTGCCTCGATGTTTAACAGTGTGATCATGTTGCTTTTGACAATCCTTGTTTTCGCTGTTTTTTTGGGGATGACTGCCTTTTTAAAAAAAACCATTGCAAATCGTTCGTAGGACGAGATAAAAATAATAAAATACAATACAATATTCATGTTAAATACAAAGAAGGTGCGTAAAACGTTAATTACCTGTTGTGCATTGTTGAGTCTATGCACAGCACAATCACAAAGTGAGCAAGACATTATCGCTGAGGCAAACCGTCTGGAAGTTGATTCTAGACAAGCTGCTATGAATGCTTTGTCAAGCAAAGGAATAAGTGAATTTCAAGCCAGAGAGATGGCTCAGATGAGAGGTATAGATTTTGATAGTTTTTTGAATGATTACTTAAAATCGAGATCCAGTGAAGCTGATCGGGAGTCTGAATTGACCAAGGAAAGCAATGTCATCACTGAGTTGAATGTAGTTCCGTTGGACTTTATTGTTGCAGACAGGACAAAGGAAGTTCGAGTTGAGAAAGTCGCAACGGATTTTTTCGGATATGCTATATTTGAGAACAACCCATTTGGACAAAAAGAATATTTGTTGGGGAATATTGACGAGGGTTATATTTTGGCCCCTGGTGATGAGCTTCGAATTACTGTTTTTGGTGACAACAATCTAGAGTTTGTTTCTAAAATAGATTTGAATGGGAATATTTCGTTTCCAAATATGGGGGTTTTTTTTGCTGCTGGGAACTCTTTTGCGACACTTAAAAAACGGATGAAATTATTTTTAGGCAAATATTACAGCGGATTGTTGTCTGAACCTTCACGTACTTTTTTGGATGTGTCTTTAACCCAAATAAGACCGGTAAAAGTAACTGTTTTGGGGAATGTAAACGCTCCAGGGCCCCATCTTGTAAGCGGTTTGGCAACCGTGCTAAATGCATTGTATGCCTCGGGAGGAGTGGATACTTCAGGAACTTTAAGAGACATCAAAGTTTATCGAAACAACACCTTGATAAAATCGATTGACTTATACGATTACATCACCCAAGGAAATTTAGACCAAGACATTCGATTGTCCAACAATGACATTATTTTTGTGGGGCCGAGATTGTCGGATATTTCTTTATCCGGGCAAGTAAAGAAAGAAGCAATTTATGAGCTAAAAAATACAGAATCACTCAGAAATTTGTTCGATTACGCTGGAGGTCTTCCCGCAGGTGCTTCGATAAAAAACATCAATATTTCTAGAATCACACCTTTTCAAGAGCGCTCACAGCAATTGGTTTTTGATCGTTTTTTAACCACGGTGAATTATGAGAGTATTCTCAAGGATGGACAAAAAGATTTTCAGTTGGAAGATGGTGATCGCGTTACGGTACAAGGAATTTTATCTGAGCAAACGAATGCTGTCGTTGTTCAGGGGAATGTAAATGCTCCAGGGGCTTATGCCTTGGATGTTTTCAGCGATTTAAAAGACCTGATTGTAAAAGGTGCCAATGGTTTGTCGAAAAATACTTACATGAGAAAAATAGACATTCAAAGTGTGGATAAAAAAGGAAATTTATCATTTAAAACTTTTGATTTATCAAGCGTTTTAAATGAAGAATTACAAGTAACTCTAAAAGAAAACGATACGGTCAAAATTTATTCTTTGGAAGAGGTTGAAGGTGTCAAAACGGTTCGTATTTCTGGTTTTGGAACGAAACCCAAGACAATTTTTTGGAGCAAAAATCTCTCCATATTTGATTTGATTTTTCAAACGGTTTCTTATGAAGAATTGGATTTTCAAGCACAGGTGCTTGCGAGTCGTTTGGATGTAAAAAGACATGATGAATCCACAGGGATGTACAATATATTGCAGTACAGCATCGACAATCTTGAGGAGTTGATAGCAACGTACCTTAGGCCCAAAGATGAGGTAGTGTTGTATACAAAATCGGTAACCCAAGACCTCGAGCCCACATTCAAAGTTTTGGGTTCGGTTGTCAATCCAGGAGAATTTTCTTTGGGTAATAATATGTATGT
>ENA-UZWU01028813-UZWU01028813.1-metagenome-genome-assembly--contig:-Day-4--1m-contig-28813_pt1 | contig 11542 bp, 10 predicted proteins | sample MGYA00260345_ERZ794905 | MGnify/ENA metagenome assembly ERZ794905
CTCCATCGCAACATTCATGATGCGGCGGTGCGCTTCGGGCATGCCATCCCAAACGGCTTTGTTACAGGCCAAGTGGTCAGATGGCATTGAGTGGAAGCCAGGATAGTTTGTGTGCTTCACGATGTCATACAGGCCCAAGCTAACGTTTGTGGCGATGTTTGATGCATCCGCTCCATCAATGATACCAGTTTCCAAAGCGGTGAAGATTTCGGTGAAATCCATCACGATGGGTGAGGCGCCAAGATTGTCAAAAATCATAGTTGCCATGCCTGGAGGTGACCGGAATTTCCAGTTTTTGAAATCTTCTGCGTTACGGATTGGTTTTGAAGAAGACAGGCTTTCCATGCCTGGGATCCACCAGCCGATGAACTGCATGTCATATTTGTTGTAGAGCTCTTGTGCTGCCTCGTAACCACCACCGTTATAGAGCCAGCTATACTGATCCCATGGTGAGTCGTATCCGCCCATGATGTCGCCAACGAATTGGAACGCAGGGTTCTTACCTGTTTGGTAAGCACCACCTGTCATGTCGCAATCCAAAACACCTGTGGCTGCGGCGTCGAATGTTTCCACAGAAGACACCACTGAAGATGAATAATACATCTCGATCGAGATCTCACCGCCAGACATTGTTTGCACATTGTCGATAAATTGCGCCGCAAGCTTACCGTTAGGGCTTTCTTCAGAGAAATGCGTTTGAATGCGCAGGTTGGTTGCTGCGGATGCAGTTGTTGCAGCCATGGCTGCGATACCGGCAGCATAGGCTACCTTTTTTACTAGTTTCATGATGTCCTCCCAGACATTTATAGCCGAATTATCCAGAGCCGAAGGTGCTCTGGCCTTGAATCAACACAAGAAAGCCTAGAGGGCTTAATCTGTTTCTTCAAGTTTTTATTTAATTTCTTGAAAATTTCGTGATTTTGATAAAATAATAATATTATACCATGATTAGAACACAGTAAGAGAGCCTGGCATGGATGATGAAAGCGATATTTACGAAGGCCTGCGTCTGCGGGTAACCTCAGGTGGGTTGACGCCGAATACGAAATTAAAACCCAGCGTTTTGCGCCATGATTATAATTGTTCGGCCAGCACCATTCGAGAGGCTTTATTCAGATTATCCACCGTTGGCTTGGTGTCTTTTCAAGAGCAGCGTGGCTTTCGCGTTCCAATTCCAACCGATCAAGCGCAACATGAGCTAACGCATCTGCGTATTTTGCTTGAATGCGAGGGGGCTTGTTTGTCGATTCGTCAGGGCGGTATTGATTGGGAATCTCGGCTGACGGCGGCGCATCATAAATTATCGCATATCGAAAAAAGAGTGCGTGGAAGCGCTGACCATATGCCGCTTTTCATTCTTTGGGCAAAAGCCGAGCAAGCGTTTCATGAGACTCTCATTTCAGATTGCGGATCAGATGTGCTCAAAGCCACGCACGCGATGATCTATCAGCGATTTCGTCAGCAAGTTTTTAATTCAGATAAGAAATTTGTCTTCGTGGTCGAAAATATTGAGCAGCATCAGGGAATTTTAGATGCTGCTCTGATGCGAGATGAGGCGTTGATCCGGTCTCGTATTTATAGCCACTTAGAAAGAAACTTGGTGTTTGACATGCCGCCCGAGCTGCCCAAGCTTCCATATTAACAAGCTTCCATTTTAATCAGCGCTGGCTTTGCTGGCGTTGGGCAAATCATCCTGGATATAGGTCGCGATGATCTCATCAAAACTCGCTTCTGCTTGAAAGCCCAGCGCACGCGCACGTTTTGCGGTGAAATTTCGAGGCCAGGAGGAAACGATATTAATGATCGTGTCATCAGGTTGCCGCTCAATCAATTTAATGACCGATTGACCCGCAGCGCGGCGCAGCGCCTCTATTTGCTCTTCCACTGTGCAGCTTACGCCTGGCAGGTTGAGCGCGCGTCGATTTTCCAAAAGCCCGCTGTCTAACGTTGCGGCATGCCGTAAAAACCCCGCGGCTGCGCGCGGAGAAGCGTGCCAATGACGCACGCTTTCATCCACGGGTAAAATTGCTTTTTGGCCATTTAAAGGCTCGCGTATGATCCCTGAAAAAAACGATGAGGCGGCCAGATTGGCTTTGCCGGGGCGCACGCATATCGTTGGTAAGCGCAAGGATATCCCGTCTACAAACCCTTTTCTGCTAAAATCTGACAGCAGCAATTCACAGGAAGCTTTTTGAGCTCCATAGCTGGTTTGAGGGGCGCTTAAAAACGTATCGTCAATCTGTTCCGGAAACGGGCCGCCAAACACTGCAATCGAGGAGGTGAAAATAATTTTTGGCACATAGGCTTGGTTGGACTCGATGTGAAGCGCCTTCAGCGCTTCTAGATAATGCCACATTGTGAACATATTGACCTGCCAGCCAGCGTCGAAATTGCTTTCGGCTTCGCCCGAAACGATCGACGCCAGATGAAAGACGATATCGGGGCGCAATTGGGCAAGCATGGTAATATTTTGCGCATCGGTTAAAGAGCCGGTTATACAGCGCAGACGCCCGTCTTGCTTGAGGGGGAAGGCCATATCAAACAACGTAATGTCCAGCGCCTTATGGCCGGGCAAGCCACTGGCCAAAAGGTGATTTGCCAGCTTTTGCCCCACCATACCGCCGCCACCAAGGATCAAGATTTTTGTCATGGCTTGTTTTGTCCATGCTCGAGCAATTCCAAATACAGGCCAGAATGGTCGGTATCTGCGCCACCCATATGCTCAACCAAATGTTCAAAGCGATCTCGGATATGCTGCGTGACGGGTAAGGTCACGCCAAGCTGCGCGGCTTCATTCAGCCCGTTATTCAGATCTTTGAGGTGAAATTTAGCAGGCCCGCCCGGCACAAAATTGCCCGTCGTCATACGCTCTCCATGTTGTTGAAGAATAACGCTATCGGCAAAGCCGCCCTGCAAGGCTGCGCGCACCGCTGCCGGATCGGCCCCGCCGCGCTCGAGCAGCAGCATGGCTTCGGCAACCGCGCCGATTGTAACGGCAACGATGGCCTGGTTCGCCAGTTTTGCCAATTGCCCAGCGCCCGAGGGGCCCACATGGGTTGGCCGGCCCATACCGGCCAGAACATCTTGAACTTGAGAAAAATCTTCTGCAGCCCCCCCAACCATAATCGCAAGACTGCCGGCCTCGGCCCCTTTGGTGCCGCCTGAAACTGGCGCGTCTAAATGTCGGATGTTAAAAGCGCGCAAATGCGCCGCTTGGGCGCGCGCTTCTTCTGGTTTCGTGCTGGACATATCCACCCAGACTGCGTCGGGTTTGAGCGCTTTTTGCAAGGCCGCGTCGTCTAAGATCAAAGCCACGGTCGGGCCGTCTGACACCATTGAAATGATTATATCTGCATTTTTAACTGCCTCTGCGGCGCTTGTCGCTACATGCACACCAAAGCCAGATAGCCCAATCGCTTTTTCAGCAGATCTGTTCCAAGCGCTCAGGGTGATACCATTGGCAGATAAGTTCCTAGCCATTGGGAACCCCATAAGACCTGTTCCTAGAAATGCGACCTTTGATATTTCCGACATGGCATCCTCATTTTGTTCTTTCCACCGTCACAATAGAGATGAAATTTCGGATGTCACTCAGGATTTGCAGGTTGTTGTGGCCGCGTTCCGTAACTGTTGAGTGTTCGTGCATCTGATGTTAGTCACAGCGAAGCGAAGGTTGCGTTGCCCAAAAAATATTGGGTTTTAGCACGGGCAATGGGGGGAAGTGTATGGCTGGTAACAGGTTGAAAAATAAACGCGTTTTGGTGACGGCGGCGGGTCAAGGGATCGGCCGAGCGGCGGCTTTGGCGATGGCGGCTGAGGGCGCTGAGGTGTTCGCCACTGACATAAACCCCGAAGGGTTGGCGGAGTTGAAATCTGAGGCGACCGGCCGATTAGAGGCGTTTGAATTAGATGTCCGCTCAGAGGCCTCTGTGGCGGCGGGCGTTGAAGTGGCGCAGCCCGATGTGTTGTTCAATTGCGCTGGTTTTGTGCATAATGGCACCGTGTTAGAGGCCAGCGATGAAGATTGGGAATTCGCTTTTGATCTGAATGTGCGCTCGATGTTGCGGACCGTGCGGGCGGCTTTGCCGGGTATGTTAGAGCGCGGATCGGGCTCTATTATCAATATGTCTTCAGCCTGTTCTTCGGTTATCGGAGCGCCAAACCGGTTTGTCTATGGCACCACGAAGGCGGCGGTTCTGGGCCTCACAAAATCGGTTGCAATCGATTACATTACCAAAGGGATCCGCTGCAACGCGATCTGCCCGGGCACGGTTGAAAGCCCGAGCTTGCATGATCGCTTGCATGCCACTGGTGATTACGAGGCGGCAATGAAAGCCTTTATTGCGCGCCAACCGATGGGACGGATTGCAAAAGCAGAAGAAATTGCGGCGCTGGTGGTGTATCTTGCCAGCGATGAAAGTGCCTTTACCACAGGGCAAGCCCATATCATTGATGGCGGATGGTCAGGATAAACTTATGAAAAAAATTCAAATTGAAGACTTAAGATCACGTAAATGGTTCATGAATGCGGATAACCGCGAAATGACAGCGCTTTATTTAGAGCGGTATTTGAATTACGGCCTGACGCGAAAAGAACTGCAATCGGGCAAACCTATCATTGGGATCGCCCAAACGGGCAGCGATCTTAGCCCGTGCAACCGCCACCACCTCGAGCTGACCAAGCGCGTGCGCGACGGAATCATCGCGGCCGGCGGCACACCGATTGAAATTCCTGTTCACCCGATTCAAGAAACCGGCAAGCGTCCAACCGCGATGTTAGACCGCAATTTGGCCTATCTATCGCTTGTGGAAACCTTATTTGGCTATCCGCTTGATGGCGTTGTGCTGAATATTGGCTGCGATAAAACCACCCCTGCGCTGCTCATGGCGGCCGCGACGGTGAATATCCCGGCCATCGCGCTTTCGGTCGGGCCGATGTTAAATGGCTGGTTCAACGGCGAGCGGACCGGTTCGGGCACCATCGTTTGGAAGGCACGCGAGATGTTGGCCTCGGGCGACATTGATGATGATGGTTTTATGGAGCTGGTTTCCAGCGCCGCACCTTCGGTTGGCTACTGCAATACGATGGGCACCGCCACCACGATGAATTCTTTGGCAGAAGCGTTGGGCATGCAATTGCCCGGCTCTGCAGCGATTCCGGCGCCCTATCGCGAACGCGGACAAATCAGTTATGAAACTGGTTTGCGGATCGTCGATATGGTGTGGGAAGACCTGCGGCCAAGCGATGTGATGACGCGTGAGGCCTTTGAAAATGCGATCGTAATCAATTCTGCGATTGGCGGCTCTACCAATGCGCCGATCCATTTGAACGGGATTGCGCGCCATCTTGGCGTGCCATTGAACAATGATGATTGGCAGAGCATTGGCCATGAGATTCCGCTTTTGGTGAATTTGCAGCCCGCGGGGGAGTATCTGGGTGAAGATTATCAAAGGGCGGGCGGCGTCCCAGCGGTTGTTGGAGAGTTGCTCGAAGCTGGTTTGTTGCCGCATCCCAAAGCGCTTACCGTCAATGGCGCGTCCATGGGCGATAATTGCTCCGACCGGCGCAGCGAAAACCAAGATGTGATCAAACCTGTGAGCGCGCCCATTAAAGCGCAAGCCGGGTTTATTAATTTATCGGGGAACTTGTTTGACAGCGCGATCATGAAAACTTCGGTGATCAGCGATAATTTTCGGCAAAGCTACCTGTCAAATCCCGAGGACCCAGATGCGTTTGAAGGCCGGGCTATTGTGTTTGATGGGCCCGAGGAGTTTCACCATCGCATTGATGATCCTGCGGAAAATATTGATGAGACCTGTATTCTTTTCATGCGTGGTACGGGGCCGATTGGATATCCGGGGGGCGCCGAAGTGGTCAATATGCGCCCGCCTGCCTATTTGTTGAAAAAAGGCGTTGAGGCGCTGCCTTGTATTGGCGACGGCCGTCAATCGGGCACATCAGGAAGTCCTTCAATTTTAAATGCCTCGCCAGAAGCGGCGGCTGGCGGCGGGCTGGCGCTTTTGAAAACCGGCGATCGCGTCCGCATTGATCTTAAAAAATGTTCGGCGGATATGCTGGTACCTTTGGACGAGTTGGCAGAGCGCGCCCGCGCCTTTGAGGCCGAAGGCTATCCCTACCCAGAGAATCATTCGCCCTGGCAAGAGCTGTTCCGCGAAAAGGTAGGCCGCTTTGACGAAGGTATGATTTTGAAAGATGCCGATAATTACAGAGATATTGCGCGCAAATATGTGCCGCGCGACAACCATTAGGAGATAGAGAATGAAGCTTGTTCGTTATGGGGCCATCGGTGCGGAAAAACCCGGTTTGATCGATCAAAATGGGGATCTTAGAGATCTGTCATCGCATGTTGCTGACATTGCCGGGGCCGCGCTGCAAGATGCAGAGCTGGAAAAATTACGCGCGCTCGACCCGAACAACCTGCCATTGGTTGATGGCAGCCCGCGCTTGGGCGCGTGCGTTGGAAGCATTGGGAAATTTCTGTGTATCGGTTTGAATTATTCTGATCACGCGGCGGAAACTGGCGCCGCAATTCCCGAACATCCAATTTTATTTGCCAAAGCCACTTCGGCGGTTGTGGGCCCAAACGATGATGTGTCGATGCCGCGCGGATCAACCCATACAGATTGGGAAGTCGAGCTGGGCGTGGTGATCGGTAAAACGGCCAAATATGTCTCGCAAGAAGAGGCGCTTGATTATGTGGCTGGCTATTGCGTTATCAATGATGTGTCTGAGCGTCATTTTCAAACCTCGCTTACGGGGCAATGGACGAAGGGGAAATCCTGCGACACATTCGGGCCAACCGGCCCGTGGTTGGTCACGCGTGACGAAATTGCAGATCCACAAAATCTAGCGATGAGCTTGGATGTGAACGGCACGCGTATGCAAACAGGCAACACCAACACAATGATTTTTTCCGTAGCGGAGATAATTGAACATCTTTCTGGGTTGATGTCTTTGCACCCAGGTGATGTGATCAGCACCGGAACGCCCCCTGGCGTTGGGATGGGGATCAAGCCGCAGCCGATCTATCTCAAGCGCGGCGATGTGATGGAGCTGGCGATTGAAGGCCTTGGATCGCAGCGTCAAAGTGTTGTGGAAGACGCATGAGCATGCCGGATCTTTTGCTGATCGGCGGCGCAACTGAAGAGATGCTGCATCGCCTTTCTGAGAAATTCACCATCCACGCATTGGCGGATATCGCAGATCCAATCGCCTGGTTGGCAGAGCATGGTGATAAAATTTCTTACGTCGCCACGAATGGTCATGATGGGATTTTGCCCGCCTATATGGAGGCGATGCCCAATTTGAAAGTGATCAGCTGCTACGGGGTGGGCTATGATGCGATCGACACCGCCGCCGCTGCCGCACGCGGCATTCATGTCACGCATACGCCGAATGTGTTGAACGCCGAAGTGGCGAGCACAGCGCTTTTGCTGATGCTTGCATGCTATCGAAACTTTTTGGCAGAAGACGCGCATGTGCGCTCGGGCGCGTGGGAGCGCGAGGGCAATGCGCCCTTGTCGCGCTCAGCAGATAACCAAACCGTTGGTATTTTGGGCATGGGTCGGATCGGGCAGGCCATTGCCCAGAAACTCGCTCCGTTTAACGCTAAAATTCTTTATCACTCGCGCAGCGCAAAGCCGGTTGAATACATCTATTGTGATAGTCTTATCGATATGGCGCGCCAAAGCGATGTGGTGATTTGCATCACTCCGGGCGGGCCCGCGACGCGGCATCTTGTCAACGCAGACGTGTTGAATGCTCTGGGTCCTAACGGCACTTTGATCAATGTGAGCCGTGGGTCGGTTGTGGATGAAGAGGCTCTGATTGCAGCCTTGCAAGACGGGCGCCTTGGCTGGGCCGGGCTAGATGTATTCGAGCAAGAGCCGAAAGTGCCCGAAACTTTGCGGGCGCTGTCAAATGTGGCCTTGTTGCCGCATGTGGGAAGCGCCACTGTGGAAACCCGCGCGGCGATGGGAAATCTCACGGTTGATAATATACTCAATCACCTTGCCTCGGGCAGCGTGATCAGCCCGGTGCCGGAATGCGCGCATCTGTAAGGTGATCGCAGCGTGAGGGAGAATACCCAGATCGTTGATTTAGAGGCGGCGCTTTTTGAGGTGCCGCTTGATGAGGTGTTAGTGGATGCCAAACATGGGGCGCATAGCCATTTTCAGCTAATCTGCGTCACCATCTGTTTGGCAGATGGGCGCCGCGCCACAGGTTATACCTATACGGGCGGGCGCGGAGGCCATGCGATTCTTGCGCTGATTCGGAACGATTTAGCGCCATTTTTAGTTGGGCGCTGCAGCACGGATATCGAAAGCTTGTATGAGCAAATGCTGTGGCATATGCATTATGTCGGGCGCGGGGGCATCGTGAGCTTTGCGATTTCTGCTGTTGATATCGCGCTTTGGGATTTGCGCTGCAAAGCAGCGGGTTTGCCGCTCTGGCGGATGGCAGGTGGCGCAGGCAACCGTTGCAAAGCCTATGCGGGCGGGATTGATCTGGCCTTTCCACTGCCAAAATTATGCGGTCATATTAAGGCTTATTTGGCGGCTGGATTTAATGCTGTGAAAATCAAAGTGGGACAACCCAGTCTTGAGGAAGATGTTGCGCGGATCCGCGCGGTTCGCGCGTTAATCGGGCCCGACATTCACTTCATGATTGACGCCAATTATGCGCTGAATGTGGCGCAGGCGATTGCGCTTGCCAAGGCGGTGCGCGATCAAAATATTTTGTGGTTTGAAGAGCCGATTATACCTGAAAATTTTGCGGGCTATGCGGAAATTTCCAAGGCGACCGGCATCGCGGTTGCGCAGGGTGAAAACTTGCATACACATGAAGAGTTCCAAATGGCGTTGGCGCAAAGCCGGTTGGGCTTTGTTCAGCCTGATGCGTCAAATTGTGGGGGCATCACGGGCTGGCTGCGCGTGGCGGCTGAGAGCGCGCGCTCTGGCGTGCCGATTTGCAGTCATGGGATGCAAGAATTACACGTGTCTTTGGTGAGCGGCCAAGCCCATGGCGGATGGCTTGAAGTGCATAGTTTTCCGATTGACCGATACACCAAGCAGCCCCTGCAACTTGAACAGCATTTGGCAATGGCGCCGGATGCGCCGGGTATTGGGGTCGAGTTTGATTGGGAGCGGCTGCAGCCGTTTCGGCTGCAGCTGTCATAAGGTTTACAGCGAGGCGGTGATTCCACCATCGACGTAAAGCGTGTGGCCATTCACAAAACTAGACGCGTCAGAGGCCAAAAAGATGCAAGCCCCCACCAATTCTTCCACCTGCCCCCAACGCCCTGCGGGGGTTCGATTGGTCAGCCAAGCGCTGAATTCGGGATCGGCCACCAAAGCGGCATTCAAAGGCGTGTCAAAATAGCCCGGCGCAATCGCATTGCATTGTAGCCCGTGTTTGGCCCAATCGGTCGCCATGCCTTTCGTCAAATTGGTCACGGCGCCTTTGGTGGCCGTATAAGGTGCAATGCCGGGACGGGCCAAGGCCGATTGCACGCTGGCAATGTTGATGATCTTTCCCCGTTCGCGCCCGATCATATGGCGGGCGACGGCTTGACCCACGTGAAAGACCGACGCGATATTGGTTTGGAGCAATTGTTCAAATGCCTCGGGTGGAAAATCTTGCAACGCGGTGCGATGCTGCATTCCGGCATTGTTAACCAGGATATCAATCGCGCCAGACGCGCTTTCAAATCCGTCAACCGCCTCGCGTACGGCGGTATGATCCGTGGCATCAAACGCCAGTTGATGGGTTTTTGTACCGTCGGCCTCCAACGCTTTCGCTGCGCTGGCCAGTTTTTCGGCGTTGCGCCCGTTTAAGACGATTTCAACGCCCGCTGCCGCCAGACCTTTTGCCAGAGCAAAGCCGATGCCTTGGCTTGATCCCGTGATTAAGGCGCGCTTCCCATTAAGATTGAACAATCCAGATGACATTCGGTTTCTCCTTTTTGGGCCAGGGATTATTGGGCTTGGCCGCGATGGATCTTATCGCTATCTTTAAGCAGCTTGTACAGCAGGGAAAGTCACTTACATGAAAGCTTTGGTCATTCACGGCGCGAAAGACTTGCGTTTGGAAACGCGCGATGCAGAGGCGCCGGGGCCCGGGCAGGTGGCGGTCGCTTTGAAAGCGGGGGGCATTTGTGGGTCCGACCTGCATTATTACAATCACGGTGGGTTTGGGCCGATCAAACTTCGTGAGCCAATGGTTCTGGGGCATGAAGTTGCAGGTGAAATCGTTGAGCTTGGCCCCGATGTCGAGGGGCTGCGGGTTGGGCAATTAGTGGCGATTTCGCCATCAAGGCCTTGTTATAATTGCCTTTATTGTAGGGGTGGGCAGTTAAATCATTGTTTAAATATGCGATTTTACGGCAGTGCGATGCCGTTTCCGCATATTCAGGGGGCTTTTCAGGAATATCTGGTGGCGGAGGCGGAGCAATGCGTTGTGGCGGATGGATTAACGGCGGGTGAAGCCGCGATGGCCGAGCCGCTGGCCGTGGCTTTGCATGCGGTAAAGCAAGCTGGCAATGAGTTAGGGGCCCGCGTGTTGGTCACGGGCAGCGGTCCGATTGGTGCTCTGACCATTTTGGCTGCACGGCGCGCCGGCGCTGCAGAGATAATCGCCACTGACCTTTCGGATTACACGCTTGCGAAAGCAAAAGCTGTTGGGGCGGATCAAACGTATAATATCCTGAAACAGCCACAGGCTTTGGCCCCTTACAGCGTTGATAAAGGGCAGGTTGATGTGCATTTTGAATGCTCTGGGGCAGCCGCTGCGCTGGCGAGCGGCATCTCAGTTTTACGACCCGCTGGGCAATTGATACAGCTTGGCTTGGGCGGCGATATCAACGTGCCAATGCAAGCGCTGACCGCCAAAGAAATTTCTTTGAAGGGCTCTTTTAGGTTTCACTTTGAGTTTAAGGCAGCAGTGTCTTTGATGCAAAAAGGCTTGATTAACGTCTCCGATTTGATCACCCAAAACGTGCCGCTGCATGAGGCAATTGCAGGATTTGAAATGGCATCGGATCGGGGATCCGCGCTGAAAGTGCAGATTGCGTTTTAAGGATTTGGAAAGCGGATGCTCTGTCTGTGTTAAAATAAGGCCTGATCAGGCTTGAAAAGAGCCGTTTCAACGGCGTGCCAAGTGGCTTGATCTTGATATTATATTATATATTTGCGGAGAAGGCGTTGACCTCAGGGGGGGATGCTTTTACTGCCATATTAAGTGGATAAAAAGTTGAATGGTGTGACTTTGAGATGAGCGAAGAGCTGCAAGATGATGAGATCGATTTGCGCGAATTATTCGCCGCGCTTTGGGATGGAAAACTCCTTATTTTCATCGTGACATGTGCCGTTTTTTTATTCTCATCGGCATATTTGCATAGGGCTGAGCGGAGTTATACCGTGTCGGTCACCTTGCGCCCAACCGAAGAGCAAAGTTCGGGTGGCGGCAATTTGGGCGGGTTTGCATTGCTGGCGGGGGTTCAACTGCCCAGCGACGGCGCCA
>ENA-UZWU01003518-UZWU01003518.1-metagenome-genome-assembly--contig:-Day-4--1m-contig-3518_pt1 | contig 11539 bp, 13 predicted proteins | sample MGYA00260345_ERZ794905 | MGnify/ENA metagenome assembly ERZ794905
CCCATAGAGGATCCTACGATGTAATTGGGTTTTTGCACTCTAATTTTAGTTAAAAGAGAATTAAATGTATCATCATCGCGATAGTTAATAGATGGTGTATATACTTGTTCAAAATTAGTATTTAACCAAATTATTTTTTCGTTTTTGGGATCAATTTTAGACTCCAAGCCATGTAGGTATGCTATTTTCATTTGTAGAGTTTAAAAATCAATTTTATTGGTAGGCTTCAAGATCAAATGCTTCACCTTTAGCCCAGTACACTTCTCTTACATCTTCTGTTAAAACTGCTTTACTCATTATATTAATTTTTTAAGTAAATAATTTTTTTTACCAATAATAAAAAATAACAAAATTAGGATACCCATGTTCTACTTGAATCCATACACTGCCATTTGTTGTCTTTTAGTTCCCATAATTGACGAGTTCCACTTCCCATTAGTGGAGCTGGTTTGTGACCTGTCCAAACTACACATTTTTTTTTGTATACCTCTAGAGGAAAAACATAACCATTCATGATTGGAGGTCGTTTTAATTCAGCGGGTACGTTCTCTGTTAAAATTTGATCCACAGATTTATTGGTTTTTTTTGAAACATAATACTTATGAGTTATAACAGGTGTAGGTGTTTTGGGTAAATTTCTGTTTAAATCACTGACCTCTATTTTTAGATTATACATAATATTCAAGAGTTTTTTATTACACATTGAATTTTGTATTTGTGAAACTTTCCGTCTGTAGGTCTTTAAGTCGTAAGCTTTTAATTCCTCATTGCTACATAGCGCTTCAGTTAGAACTCTTAAATCTTTTATTCCTTCAGAAAGTTGATTATCCATATTTAAAGATTTAAATTCTTCAACGGATTTATTAATTCGTTCTAGTTTATGGGTGTAAAATTTAAATTCCTCGTGGGAGGAATAGTCAAGTTGCTCCTGTTTATAAAAATATATTTTGAAACCTTCTTTATCTTTAGATATTCCCTTATAGGTATCAATTACGGTATCATATAAGGCTGTGTTTTTTTTATAAATTGTTGTTGCTCTTAATTCTTCTAGTGTCATACTATTTTTTTAAGTTTGATTTCGATCATCTTGAATTAATAACTTAACAAATTAAACCTTCTCCCAGCCTTTTTTTACATTTTCGGCAAGCTCTGCAGCAAATATTTCTTCAATCTGTTTTTTAGAATCAGATACTTTTATCTCCTTTTTAAGCATTTCCTTACGAGTCGCACTAAAGTCTGTATAATGATAAACGTAGGCCGGGTATTCGCCCGTAGCTTCTTTATTAGTTTTCCAAACCATAAATTTTCGAACCATTTTCATACCCCTGCTTTCTTTTACGTAAACCGCTCTTGAAATAATTTCACTATTCTTTAATTTTACTTTTTCGGCATCATTTCCTCCTAGAGCAATTACCTTGGTAATTTGAGAAAGACCCGCATCCGCTGTAGTGGCTTTTTTATCTGTTCTCATTTTAAGATAAACTGGTGCAATAACGCTAGCCATAGGCTGTTTTCCCATAGCAGAATAGGAACCGTCTTTAAAGGAAAGTGCCATCTTTGAAATGGTCCCTTTTGAGTTTTCTCCAAACACATCCAAACAACTAAACTCAAGTACCTGATTGGGCGCTACCATGGTGAAAGCTACATTCGATCCAGATACCTCAATATATCCGGAATCTACTTTTTTCTTTTCAAATTCTTTTAGTAGTTTTTTTCGTTCGTCATCAGAATAGCCATTACCTACTTTTGTTAATAATAGATACTGATCTTTTGCTATACAAAGCCCTAAAAGAAACTCTTTGAGCATTCCTGCTCTACTTCCGTCGCCTTCAGCATAACCCAGAATAACGGCGTCTAAGGTAATAAGCGGTTTAACTTTATAAGTGGGTCCATTAAGCGACCGGACTACAATACCTTCATGACCACCTTCTTCGACAATTTCTTTATACTGCGCGGCTATGTCTTTTCTACTCTCAACAAAACTATTGTTGACAGGATAAACCATTTTTCCACCAGATAATACAGATGTTAGTTTCTCATCCAATTCTTTTATACCCATAGAGACCTCTTGTCCGTCTAGCATTAGTAAATCAAAAACTGCGAAATGGATATTTTCAGACTTTTCATCAAGGACGGCGGTCATATCAAAAGAACGAGTGCGTTCTCCATCTTTAGACAAATAAAGCTCTCCTGCCAACAAAATATCGTTACATTTTCCTTTGAGAAGTTTGGTGGCATCTTTTAAAAGCGGTAAGTCTGTAAGGGTAGTTCCCCCGTGATTTATGAGTACCGTGTTTTTTCCGTCAAAACTCAATAGGTATAAATGACCATCAAATTTGGTTGAAACAGCATACATTTCTGCTTCCATTATTTTTGTAGTTATTTGATCACCTTCAATAGGTAAATACCTTGATGCAGTTTGTCGTTTGTATTTCTGTGCGATTTCTTTAATATTCATCGGTATGTTTTTTTAATTTAATCCCATATAATTAGGGTGTTCCTGCTTTGAATTTTTGATAAATTATAATTTTTATTTTTCAACATATTTAAATTATCTGAATCATAAAAATCATCATTTAACATTAAAATAGACAAGCGATTTTTATGTTGCTGTAATTTACCAACAACTTTAATATTCCTTATAATTCCAAATTCCATCTCATAAGAGCTGTTATCATTTTTTGCGTTTAAAGCAAACAACGTCTTATAACTAGCATCTTCTTTTGGAGTATGAGTTACATGACTTACAAATATTTTTTGATCACATAAAATATTTATAAAATTTGAAATTAACCATTCAACCAGTTCTTTATTATCAAATGAACTTAGGTCTAAATCATTATTTATTAGTTGATTTTTAAATGGTTTAGAAAATTTCATGCTTATTCTGTTGGTAAGGGTTTTAACTCTTGATCGGTTAAATGAAGTATTAAACAATATTTTTCTCCTTTTATCCTTCCCTCTAAAAACGCTCTGTAAGGTTTTCCTCCATCATTCATAACCAAAGGTTCTTTACCAGATTTGCCACCTCCCAACATCATTAAAGAATCTTTATCTGAAAGTTCTTTAGCCATTTCGAATAAAAAATCATAGGTGAGACCATTAACATGCTTGAGCTGATACTTTTTGTCAAAAACTAGTTTGTTATAAACCTTTGCTCTCGGCATCATTTTCCCTGTCCAATTAACAATACTTTCGTCTGCGATATTACTTTCGTTATATTTAGGTTCCCGTTCTTCTTTTAATTCGGCTTTAGGCGAAAAAATCTTTTCAATTTTTTTTACTCTAAAAACAGGTTTCTGTTCTTCATTAATATAAACCCTAGATACGTCATCAATAAATTTTCCGGTAAGTTCAAGATCTAGTTCCGGATCAGAAACTACCAAATTTTCAGAAAGCTTGGCAGCGAGCTGACTCGCAAAATCAACACCTTCTTTTGGTTTTTCGTCGTATTGAGCAAACAGTGAGGATACGGTATGTTTAGAGGTACCCTTGACCACACGTTTATTGGTGACCGCTTCTCCATTTTCCATCACCATTTTTATTTTAGGTTTCGGATTTAAAGATTTGAAAGTTACTTCAGCATCTCTCTTTTTTTCGTTGGCTAATTTTATATATCGAATCATAGTATGAGGTATTAAAACATTGCAAAATCTAAATCGGTATCTTCTTCTTCGGTTTCATCAATTACTAATTCTTGTTCATATTCATCTAAACCAATAAACTCTAAATCTGAGCTCATCCCAGTAACTGCAAAAACTTCATTTTCATTGCTCAATAAAAAAGCATCATCTCCCTCGTAGTCTGCTCGATAATTAAAAACGAAATAGTAGATTTTACCAGAATTTAGTTCATGGAGTAAACTTTCTTTATTTTCTCCAATTTGGAGTTGATAAACTGATTTTACAGCCATCGATAGATACTCGTCGAGGCTTGCTTCTCTGAGCATAACTTTTTCGTCGTAGATAGAGGGAACTTTTTCTACTTTTTTTCCTTCTCTATTTACCCCAACCAACGCACTTCTAGATACCGCTTCACCTTTGGTGTTTAATGATACGAGTGAGGTTGATCCAGACGGCATGATATAGCTTCCTTCTGCCAGTCCAGCTAGTTTACATTGACTCCCATCTTCGTCAAAAACTTCAATCGATGTCCAACCATAAATCTTTTTTCGATCTACTTTTTTAAATTCTGCTTTGANNTAGTACCACTAAATGAAAATTCTGCTTGTCTTGCCATAGTAATTATTTAAAAAAGGGTATAAATGAGTTTTTTCTCTTAGATGGTGTTTTTGGTTTGATTAAAAACAAAATATTTTTATAAATCGATTTAAAAATTTTACTTCAAGAGTCTTCAAACATAAATTTATTTTCTAATAGGTACTCTTCCATACTTCCATAGTATTTTGGTGTATTTCTTCCTTGGAAGGTAAATTCAATTAACTCTTCAAAGTAATCTTCGTTTACAGAATGTTTAACTATGTAACTAACTATTTCTAAAACTAAATAATCAAAATCAGGAAGCTCTTTTATTTCTGATTTAAAACCATCATCAATAGTTTTGAGAATTATTTTTTGTGTTGTTTCAAAAATTTTAGATGTATTTCTAAAATGATTAAAAAGAATTCTCTCTAAGTCAAGTAAACTTATGTTTTCTTCTTTTGATTTTTTAATCATTTCAACCCAATACCTTTCAAGGTCTTTCTTCTTGTATCTATCTATTGGAGAGATTTGATTGTAGAAATTTAATCCACTAATCCACATACCTGTTTTATCTTCTTTTTTACCCTGGATTACTTCATCTAAAATGGGAGGGGTATTGTCTTTTAGTTTTTTATACAACCAAAACCTAATGTGTTTAGTTGAAAAGGATGTTCGCATACCAAATATTTCGTTTAAATCAAATGTCCATTCAGAAGCTTCATTAACCCAATCAGTGTTAATATCAAGACTCAAACAATAACTCACCACTTTTTTATAAACTTCTAAATTGAAATTTTCATTAAATCCTTCTCCTTGATAAACTCTTCTCCCACCTCTTCCTCCCCAACATTGTATTTTGTGAAAAATATCAATGATTTCATTATCATTAATTTTTGATATATTAGAAAATGAGTTGATTTTTTTGAATAGAAAAAACTCAACTTCACTTAATCTTGTAAATCCTTCCAATGGATTAAAATTAAGAGGTTGTTTTATATTATTTCCCGTAACAAGAGAGAGAATTCCTTTTAATGATGAATTTTTTTCAAAAGAATCGTTAGTTAGGTCTTCAAAACCTTGTTTGTAATTAATTTCAGGAAAGTTCATTTAAAGTCTTTTTTAAAATATTAATCAAAATTAAAATATCTAATAATGAACCAATTATGAATCAAAATTAAAATATTTTTTTGTAAATTAGTTAAATTATTTAATAAAACAATATATGAGTTCTATTACTGACAAGCCAATTTCACTGAAATCTGAAGATTTATTAAAGGTAGAAAAATACAGTTTGGCGTTATCCAATTTTATTACGCGCAGTGATACTCCTATAACTGTGGGATTGCAAGGAGAATGGGGAACGGGAAAGACCTCTTTAATGTCTTTGTTATTAGAAGATTTTAATAAAAAAGATATTGCTTGTTCTTGGGTTAATACTTGGGAATACAGTATGTTTAGATAAAATAGCCAAAACCAGAGAAAAAATTAAGGATATTCGCGAAAAAATCAAACGTTGTCGCGAAAGAATCAAAAGATTAAGATAGATTTGGTGTATTATTTTATCTCCTAAACCAAAAATCAAGTATGAAAGTTCTTTCCAAGTCACGTTTTAAAATTGGGCTTTCATGCCCAAATAAGTTGTATTTTTCTGGGGATAAATCCTACAAAAATAAAGAAGAAGATAACACCTTCCTTGCTGCATTGGCAGAAGGGGGATTTCAGGTTGAGGCTTTGTCGAGATTGTTGTACCCAGGTGGGCATTTTGTTAATGCACCCTATGGAGCATATCACCAGTCGTTCGAGCAAACTCTCGAACTCTTAAAGCAAGATGAGGTTATTATCTATGAAGCCGCTTTTTTATGGGACGGCCTATTTGTAATGACCGATATTTTGGTCAAACAAGGAAATTATGTACGGCTAATTGAGGTAAAGGCAAAGTCTTTTGATTCCACTAAAGCAGACACCTTTATTGGAGCTAGGGGTGATATTAGGAGTAGTTGGAGGCCCTATTTGTTTGATTTAGCTTTCCAAACCCATGTTGCTAGTAAATGCCTACCGCATCTTACTTTTAAATCCTTTTTTTTGATGGCCGATCAATCTAAAGTAGCTACTATTGATGGTCTAAATCAAAGGTTTAGGTTACCAAATAATGGTGATGTTCGCCAAGATGTTGATGTTAGAATTACACCAGCAGAGGCCCAAAGCACTTCAGTGTTATCAGAAGTAGAGGTATCGTCTATTGTAAATGCGATTGTTAATGATGAGTTTAAATACTCTCCAGATTTGTCTTTTTCTGAAGCCGTTACACTACTAAAAACAAGTTATTATAACCACACATACCCTAACTGGCCTACCAACTACAGCCGTTGTAAATCTTGTGAGTTTAAAATTGATGATGACACAAAAGATAAAGGGTTTAAATCAGGATTTGAGTACTGTTTTTCTAAACAACACCAATGGACAGAATCAGATTTTCAACGTCCCAATATTTTTGAGGTTTGGAATTTTCGAGGTCAAAGATTGTTTGAGCAAAATCGTTTGTTTTTGGATGAATTAAACGAAGAGGATTTTAATGTAATTGATGAACCACATTCCATGAGTTCAAGAGAACGCCGTTGGATTCAAGTTCAAAAAACTTTAAATCCACTTTCTAAACCACATGTTGATCATGAGGGTTTATCCAAAGAAATGGAGTCTTGGGTTTACCCATTGCACTTTATCGACTTTGAAACTAGTGCAGTTGCACTACCTTTTAATGAAGGAAGACACCCCTATGAGCAAGTTGCGTTTCAGTTTTCTCACCATATATATCACGCTGATGGGACAATACAGCATGCCTCTGAATATATCAATACAGCTCCAGGAAAATTCCCAAATTTTGACTTTATTTCAGCCCTAAAAAAATCTTTGGAAAAGGACAAGGGGACTATCTTTCGCTTTGCAACCCATGAAAATAGTATCCTAAATTCTATTAAAGATCAACTTGAGGTTAGTAATTATTCTGATAAGCAAGATCTGATTGATTTTATCAAAACCATCACAACCCCTCGCAAGGACGATTCAAACTCTTGGGTTGCCTCTAGGCCTATGGTCGATTTAAGAGTCGTAATTCTTGATTATTACTATAATCCATTGACAAAAGGATCAAATTCTATTAAAGCCGTATTACCCGCTGTTTTGAACTCCTGTGATTTTTTAAAGCAAAAATATACCAACCCCATTTCTAAAATTAATGTGACCAGCCTGAATTTTGAAGGTAGTCATACTTGGATTCAATTTGAGAATCAAACAGTGGCTAATCCATATTCATTACTCCCCCCAATTTTTACTGGACACAGCCAAGAGAAATTAGATCAATTCATTTCTGGGTTAGATAAAATTTCTGACGGTGGTGCTGCCCTAGCAGCTTATTCTAAACTTCAATTTGTTGACATGTCCGAGGATGAGAGGCTGAGTATAAAAAAATCATTACTAAAGTACTGTGAATTAGATACCTTAGCAATGGTTATGATTTTTGAACATTTTAAAACATTAATTTAGTCATATATATCATTTATTTTAACCACTTTATTTTTTATAATGCATAGAAACATTCGAAAGATTCAATTACTTTTTCATCTCATCTTATTGAGTACAATCGCCAACGCTCAAACAATCATAAATACTGAAAATATGATGTCTGAGATTGATCAAAGTTTTTCTTACAATATGAATTTCCAAGGCAACTTAAATATTGGTAATATTGATTTAATTCAATTTAGCAGCGCTCATCAAGTGTCAAAACCTGTAAACCAAAATTTGTTCAGATTACTCCTAAACTATGATTACATAAAAGAAAGTGGCACAGAAATATCATCCGATTTTACAGGCCAGTTTCGCTACAATTATAGAATAGGACAAAATTCAATTTTCACATTTTTTCAAGTGCAAAACATTAAATCTCTTCGAATGAATCATCGCTATATTTCTTGGTTGTAGAATCGATTTGGGTGCGTTTCTACCGCTAAGTTAACAAAAAAAAAGAATACGACGGATAACGAAGCAGTCTAGTTGGCAAACAGTTGGGATGGGTCTTTGAAGGATTTGAATTCCAAGGCATGTCCGGAAGGGTCTTTAAAAAACAGCGTCGCCTGTTCACCTATCATTCCTTCAAACCGAATGTGAGGTTCAATGATAAAATGGATTTCTCTTTTTTGCAAAGAATCGGCAAACTCATGAAAAATTTCCCAAGAAAGCACCACTCCAAAATGAGGCACGGGAACGGCATGTTTGTCCACATTGTTGTGGATGAGGTTGGGCGAACTATCCTCAGAATAATGAAGCACCAGTTGGTGTCCAAAAAAATCAAAATCTACCCATTGATCGCTGCTTCTACCTTCACGACATCCCAAAACATCGCGGTAAAACCGACGGTTTTTTTCCAGATCATTTACGGGAATGGCTAAGTGGAACGGTGAAAGCATTTTTTAGTTTATTATTCCCAGCCTACAAAAAACGACTTGATAACGGCGTCGTCAGGAATGTGAACGGCTTCAATTTTTTGATCGGTTCCGTAGCGAAGTTCAAGGGGCAGTTCTTTTTTATCAATCGTAACATATATGTCCAATTCATCTACAAAAACAAGTACGCTTTTGATGGTGTTTTGAATGGATGAAATGTGATGTGCCGCTTTGAGTTCTCCAAAAGTACTTGCCGATGTCAATCCCTCAGAAGTTGTATAGCGACTGTCTATAATTTGAATGGTTTCTATGGTTTCTTGCGGGTCAAATTGCTGTTTGGGAATCAAACTCAAAAGTGGATTGCCTTGATTGTCATACAACAAATAAGTGTCGTTTCCTGCCTGAACATAGTCGCCTTCGCCCACTCTTCTTACCAAAGAATCTGAGGCATAAAGCGAGTCCAATGCCGCTACTTTGGTAGCTGCGGTCAATGGTCCTACTTGATTTTTTTGAATTAAAAATTGGGAATTGTTAGTGCAACTTGCCAATACCAAACAAAGTATTGTAATAAAAGGTAATTTCATATCAATGGTTTGTTGTTCAAAAATAGACATTCTTCTTCACATACGATAGTGATTTAATTCTCGATTTGAATCGGGAATGCGTTATCTTTGTCCCATGACAACATCCACCCAACACAAATTGGTTTATTTGGGAGTTTCTCTTCCGCTAATGGAAGCGTTTTATACCATCCAAGGAGAAGGCTATCACAAGGGAGCAGCTTCTTATTTTATTCGAATTGGCGGTTGTGATGTGGGTTGTCATTGGTGCGATGTCAAAGAAAGTTGGAATGCCGACACGCATCCTCCTACTGCCGTTGCCGATATCGTAACTGAAGCCTCCAAATACTCCGATACGGTCGTGGTTACGGGCGGCGAACCTTTGACGTGGAATATGGAACCATTGACAAATGCGTTGAAAGATAAAGGATTGCAAATCCATATCGAAACTTCGGGGGCATATCCGCTTACGGGGCAATGGGATTGGATTTGTTTATCGCCTAAAAAATTAAAAAAACCTACTACCGATATTTATCCGCTTGCCGACGAATTGAAAATAATTGTTTATAACCAAAATGATCTCCAATTTGCCGAAGAGCAGGCGGCTAAAGTTAGTGCCGATTGCAAATTGTACTTGCAACCCGAATGGAGCAAACGCGAAACCGTCATGCCCTTAATTGTTGATTATGTAATGAAAAATCCGCAATGGAGGGTGTCTTTACAAACGCATAAGTATCTCAATATCCCGTAGTTTTTTTGAGATGAACACTTCCCTTGATATACTCCACAAACGCGCCAAAGAAACGCAAAAAGAGACTCAAAAATACTTTCAGCGTCTCAAAAAACGTGTTCCCAAAAAACTCGATGAGCAAGTGAGTGCCATCCACGATGAGGTGTTTGCTAACACCGATTGCTTGACTTGTGCCAATTGTTGCAAAACAACGGGGCCGATGTTTACGCCCAAGGATGTGGAACGAATTGCCAAGTATCTCAAAATGTCATTGTACGATTTTGAGTCTCAATACCTAACTACCGACGAAGACAACCATCAAGTACTGCAACAGCTTCCTTGTTCGTTTTTGGGAGCAGACAACCACTGTAGTATTTATGACGTCCGACCCAAGGCGTGTCGTGAATTTCCTCATACCGATCGTAAAAAATTCCATCAACTTACCGAATTAACGCTTAAAAACGTAGCCGTTTGCCCTGCTGCATTTGACATTGTCGAAAAAATGAAAGCACGCGTTGCGTTGCGCTAGTTGTACAATAAGTAGTTTTTTCGAATGACTTTGTATTGCTCGAGTTTGGGTTGCCAACTGGCTCGAATATCTGAAGCGCTCATTCCGTTCTTAATCTGCGCTTGCAGTTGTTTGGTTCCTGCAATTCGATCAAAACCGGATGAAAAAAACTCCTCTTTTTCAGGATACTGTTGGTAGGCGTCTATCAGCCATTCCAAAGTAATTTTAGATAAAAATGAAGCTTCTCGTAGGTCTTTACCGAAGCATTTTTGATTTTCAAACTTTGGATAACGCGCCCCTGAAATGGATTTTGGCACAAAAGAAAACGAACTCTCCCATCGTGGAATTCCATAAACTTGAAAAGGAAACGTTGTTCCTCTTCCGATGCTCACAGGAGTAGGTTCCAGCAAACACAAACTCGGGTACAGATTTACAGCTTGGTCGTTGGGCAAATTCGGAGAAGGTTTTATTGGTAACGAATAGCGGGTTTGATGCGTGTAATTTTTTATGGGAATTACTGTCAAATCACAGTTTTTATACGTGTCAATCCATTGTTCGCCAACAATCATTTGGGCGTATTCACCTATTGTCATTCCGTGCACAATAGGAACGGGATGCATGCCAACAAAACTTTGGCAATCCATTTCCAACACGGGGCCGTCCACGAAGTGACCGTTGGGATTGGGACGATCGAGTACCAATACAGGGATGTTGTTTTCTGTGGCAGCTTCCAGCACATAATGCAAAGTGGATATATAAGTGTAAAAGCGTGCGCCTACATCTTGAATGTCAAAAATCAAAAGATCAATCCCTTTGAGTTGTTGGTCTGTTGGTTTTTTATTGCTTCCGTAAAGCGACACAATGGGCAATCCCGTGCTTAGGTCTATTCCGTTCTTTACATGCTCTCCAGCATCAGCGATTCCACGAAATCCGTGTTCAGGAGCAAATATTTTTTTCAAACGTATGTTCAATTGCAGCAAGGAATCAACCAAATGGGTTTGGGTAGGGATGTTGGTAAATACGCCGGTTTGATTGGTTACCAAGGCAATATTTTTGTTTTTTATCAAAGGAACATAGGCAGCTGTTTGTTCAATGCCCAT
>ENA-UZWU01002164-UZWU01002164.1-metagenome-genome-assembly--contig:-Day-4--1m-contig-2164_pt1 | contig 11528 bp, 8 predicted proteins | sample MGYA00260345_ERZ794905 | MGnify/ENA metagenome assembly ERZ794905
AGCAAATGTAGCTGCACCAGCAGATTCTATCTTCATCAACCAAGGAGCATCTGCATTATTAGGAGCATTGACAACTTTCATATCAAACTGAAGCGCACCATTTGTTAACATTGAACTCGCATCAATTGTTGTTGGAGCAGAAGCGAATTCCGCTCTGGAGTTATAACCCAGTACGGTAGGCGTGGCACCAACTTCAAAGCGAGCTACTGCACCATGATCAATATCATCTGCGACTACAGTAGGTGTTGTACCACCACAACAATCCCATAGTGCCCAAGCGTCAAGTGCGCCATCACTGAACAACACGTGCCCATTAAATGCAGCGCCAGAAGCAGCAGCTGTTGGGTTGTAGATGCGAACATTATCAACACGATAAACTGCACCATTACCTTGACCCCATGCTGGGAAAATTAACAGTACGTCAATTGCACTTGCATCAAGACCAGCTTGTACAAGATCTGCAACAGGGAAGGTATAAGTTTGCCAATCGCTCGAAGGCGCGGCACCCTCAACACTTGTTGTCAGATTTACCTCTGCAAATGATGCAGCATTGTCACTTTCAATTTTCATCAACCAAGGTGCAGCCGCATCAACGGTTGGTGTTATGACTTTAAGGTCAAACTGAACGACACCATCAGCCATAAGACCACTGGCATCAAATTGCTCTGGAGATTCCGTAAAATCAGCTCGTGAATTGAATCCAAGTACGGTCTCACCAACAACAGTAAACTCAATAGCCTTGCCATGATCAGCATTATCATCAACAACCACAGGTACTGTACCGCCACAGCAGTCCCACATAGCCCAGCTGGGATTAGCTTCTTCAGTGAAGATTTCCAATGAAGGGCTTACAGCGCCGCCAGGTGCTGTGATTTGCATGTTATCAATACGGAACTTGGCACCCTCACCAGTGCCCCATGCAGGGAATACCATCACAATATCAATTGCACTGACATCAAGACCGGCAGTTTGAAGGTCAGCTAATGGGAATGTAAAGGTTTGCCATTGTCCAGTAGTAGGTGCTACACCCTCTGAACTGGTTGCTAAGCCCACTTCAGCAAATGTCGCAGCACCAACACTTTCAACCTTAATCAACCAGGTTGAGTCAGCATTATTTGGTGGGGTAACTACTTTTAAGTCAAAGCTTAGCTCACCAGCATCTACCATTGCAGACGCATCAAATGGCGTAGCAACTCCACCTTCCTTAAGGAACTCAGCACGACTTGCAAAACCTAGAACCGTAGGCGTGGCACCAACATCAAATTCATAAACATTTCCACCCTCGGCGTCTTCAACAATGGCTGGCTCAGTGCCACCACAACAATCCCATGCAACCCAATTAAGATTTTCCGTACCAGCAAAGATAGTTAAATTCTCAACAGTTGGACCTGCAGGAAGCGTTGGAATTGGTGCGTCACCAATCAGCAAAGCACCCGTTGGGTGATCTTCTACAGTCATGTCGTAGCCCGGACGAACCGTCTCACAACCCTTTCCAGTTTCAGGATTCATTGAGCACTCATAGACACGAACATAATCAATTTTCATTGATTGCCCGTTAGCAAATGCTGCAGCGTCTACACCTGTTTCATTAGCATTTTCAGGCCAATCACCACCCACTGCTAGGTTCATAATTAAATGAAAATCTTGATCAAATGGTGCATCAGTGTAAGAAGCTTCCATTTCACCTGTAGCGGAACTGTAATAATCTGCGTACCAACCTTTATGACGTAACCCTACAGCTTGCCCTTTGGAGTTAGTCAGAACATCTGAACTACGCTGTGTAGCATAGAGGTAATCATCAACGTACCAACGCATCTCACCTTCGTTCCATTCGACAGCATATGTGTGGAAACGATCCGCAGGATTAGAGCCGCCAGGAAGCAGGAATGACTTGCCTGTTTCAGAATGCATTGCATTAGCATCTACTGAACCGTAGTGGAGCGTGCCATGAATGTGTGCCTCAGGCGTACCATCTGCCGTATCAGCTCTTAGATTAACCGCCTCAACAATATCAATCTCACCTGAATTAGGCCAACCACCATATACAGAATCAGTCGGCATCATCCAAAGCGCTGCCCAAGCACCTTGACCCTGTGGCATTTGAGCACGAATCTCAAAACGACCATATTTAAAGTCGCCTTTGCCTTTGGAATTCACACGCGCTGAGGTGTAAGGTTTAGCTGCATCATCTGCAGCTGGTTTGGCGACAATGTTAAGAAGGCCATCTGCAACGTAAGCATTTTCTTCACTGTCTGTATAGCATTGCTTCTCTTGATTACCACCGCCTGCGCAATCAACTTCAAAATTCCATTTTTTGGTATCTATTTGACTACCACTGAATTCGTCACTCCAAACAAGCTGCCAATCAGAAACTGGCTGCTCAGGCTGAAAAGATGAAGTATCTGTAAGGGTTGCAACATCACTATCTGAACCCCCACTACCACAACCAACAAGTAAAGCGGCGCTTAGGGCGGCCAAGACGTTTAACCCTCGAGTCCTACTGAGTTTCATGTTCTACTCCCGAAATATTTATTATTTATAATTTTGCTTTAAGCTTAATTCTTATAATTTATATTGTTAAAACTACTGTTTTTGTAAACTAATAATTTTTAACTACCCCCAAGGGTAATAGCAGAATTTGTAATTTGCAAGGCATTTTTAACATAAATAATGACTATTATTTATGAATAATTTTTGGTTTTGCAAAACGCTACAACCCAGATTTTGACTGAGGTTTTACATCGAAATAGTAAAATCTCTTAAATTCAATTAACTGCAACCTAATATATGCTTTTTTTAAGCCCAAAAATCAGCGAAAAATTACAATAAAATTGAAAATTTGAATAGAAGACATGGAATAAGAAAAAATAAAAAATAATTAGACTACCCTTGTTTAAAAAGAGCGGTGCAAGAAAGCAAAAAACTTTGTCACGCATCAGGAGCTTAATATCTAAACCAAGCATAAAACGTTGCAAACACATTCATCACACAGGCAGGCAAATAATACAAGGACGCCTACCCTTCAATAAGGCTGGATGCCAAATAACATGAAGAAAACTATTCTAGTTATCGAAGATGAGAAGCTAAGCCGGAAGCTTATTTCAGGGACTTTAACAAACCACGGGTTTGAGTGTCTAACCGCTGAAAACGGTCAATATGCACTTAACACACTGGAAAATAATCACTGTGATTTAATTTTAACTGATTTGCGAATGCCAATTATGAACGGTATAGATTTTATATCTGCTTTTCGAGCAAAAGAAGCTGAGAACAACAGTAAAATGGTTGTTAATAACCAAAAAAAGATACCTATTGTGGTTCTCTCTGCTGAAGAGGGAGAAATGCTTGAGTATGCTCTCAAGTTAGATATTGAGGGTTATTTTATAAAATCACTATCCATAGAGGCTCTTGTACCTAAATTAAAAAACCTTCTTCGTATTCAATAGAAATATGAAGTTTCTTATTTTAAATAAATACCCCCCCTCTTTCCTAATAAAAACCCCCTTAAGGGGGTTAAAGTAGGAAGCAGACTTTATTGTTTGACGCTACCAATGAAATCTATTTTTTCGCATACGCGACTAATACCAATATCAAGGCTAATTCCCCAAAAGAATCTTTGTCAAATTCCTGAATCCTTCGCTAACCCATAGCCCCACATACTTGGTCGACTTATTTTATAAAGGTAGACCATATTGAAACTTCATTATGTGACAAAGCTCACACAAACGAAATTTAATTTAAAATTATTCTTTTATGGGTAGGGTGACGCTAGTCGGTGAGATTGTAATTAAAGATGGGGTAACAATGCATCTGATTTTCACATTGTTACCCCTAGGTTTTTATGGATTAAAGGTTAATCGGTTAATTTGATCAACAAAATCCATTATCTTCCGCTCATCAACCTCTCCACCTGTGAAGTATGGAAATTTAATTAACGGTTGCTGTTGCAAGAAGTCTTCGATCTTTGCTTCTTCCACTGGCTTGCCCTCTGGCGTCATAGCTTTAATCCACTTTGGCATGAAGTCGATGAGCAATGGCTTAAGCTGAGGATTACTCCATAATTCAGAAAAGAAACTAAACTCGGTGATCTTGTAATTAAGTTTCTCTGTATTTTTTAGAGTCAGAGCATTACGAAGCCGAATATCGCGAGAGGATGAACCCACAAGAATTTCAAACTCACCACTCTCAGCAAGCCAACGATCATAAACTTTGCTGTAATATGAGAAGTCTCTAAGTGAAAGAGTAAAACTAACCTGCTTACTTTCTCCCGGTGCAAGCTCGATTTTATCGAAAGCCTTAAGTTCTTTTAGCGGTCTTTGCAGTGTAGATTCAGTATCTGAAACGTACAACTGAACCACCTCTTTACCCACTAGCTTACCTGTATTAGTCAGAGTTAAACTAACCTCTAGTTGATCTTTATCGGTAATATCTGCCGCTGAAAGCTTCAAATCAGAATAGCTAAAGTCAGTATATGAAAGGCCATGACCAAAGGGGAATAAAGGCTCTATATTGAGCTTATCAAAATATCGATAACCCACAAACATGCGCTCACCATAGATTACCTGACCGTCTTCACCGGGGAAGTTTATAAAGGCTGGTGAATCTTCCAAACGCTTCGGGAAGGTCTCGGCCAATTTACCCGATGGATTCACCTTGCCAAATAATGTATCAGCAATTGCACCAGCAGCAGCTTGCCCACCTAACCAGGTCTCAAGAATAGCAGAGACCTCGCCTACCCATGGCATAGCAATGGCACTACCATTAATTAGCGCAACGGCGGTATTAGGCTGAACTTTTGCTACCGCACTAATTAACTGGTTATGAGATGGCGGTAAATCAATATGCGTGCGGTCAATACCTTCAGATTCATAGCTAAGCGGCAAGCCCGCTAGGATAATTGCGAGATCTGCTTGACCGGCCACTTTAGCGGCCTCGGCAATGAGTGATAGATCATCATCATTGCTTAGGCTGTAACCTGGCGAGTAGCTTATCTCGATACCTTGACCATATTCGTCACGAATAACATCAATAAACTTGTCTAGCTTGGTGGGTTTAACCTGTGAGCTACCATTACCTTGGTATCTTGGGTTTTCTGCGAACTCACCAATTACTGCTATTTTTTTATACTGATCTTTATCTAATGGTAATAATTTTTTAGAATTTTTCAGCAGCGTCATAGCTTCAGCCGAAACCTTGCGCGCAAGTTGGTGATGCTCTTCAACTTTGATGTCTGTAGGTTGTTGCTGATTGTCCTGAGCTAAGAATACGATACGCAAAATATCTTTGACTACCGAATCAAGTTGCTGCTCGTCTAATTCACCCTTTTTAACGGCTTCCACAATAATTTTATTGGTGATTCTTGCTGGCTTACCTGGCATTTCCAAATCCATACCTGCACGAATACCCTGAACACGATCTACAACAGCATCCCAGTCAGATACAACAAACCCTTTAAAACCCCACTCATTTCTGAGCTTATCCGTCAGCAACCTTACTGACTCTGTACCATACTCACCCTGCACTCGGTTGTAACAGGCCATAACTGACCAGGGCTGCGCTTCTTTAACAGCAATTTCGAAAGGCGTCATATAGACTTCTTGAAGGGTTCGCTCATCCACATTTGAGTTAGCCCACATTCTTTGTGTCTCTACATTATTTGCAACATAGTGTTTAGCAGTAGCACCTACTCCTTGACTCTGTACGCCATTAATGTAGGCCGCACCCAGTTTTCCTGAAAGAATCGGATCTTCAGAGAAGTATTCAAAATTGCGACCAGCTAATGGTGAACGCTTGATATTGATGCCTGGACCTAGCAGAAGATCAACGCCTAGCGCGTTAGACTCCACACCTAAAGCACGACCCACTTCTTCTAAAAGATCCATATCCCAAGTGGCAGATAATGCCGATGCCGTTGGGAAACAGGTAGCAGGCGCCTGATCACCATAGCCCCATAAATGCGTTTCTGGCGCTCTTCGTAAACCATGCGGACCATCTGCCATCCAAATATAGGGAATATCTAAACGCTCAATAGGCTGAGTACTCCATGCATCTCGACCTGAAGTAAGAGAGGCTTTTTCTTCCAAGGTCATTTGTGACACTAACTGGTCAATTTTTTTACCCATTTTTTTCTCATCCCATTCAGCAAAAACCGGTGCGCTCATAATGAGCAAAGCCGATGCTAAAAGTAACTTAATATTTTTCTTAGACATAATAATTTTCTCTTTTTATTATTTATATAATCAAAATTACAGAATATTGCCAAGCATGCAAATACAAATCGATGATTAGGCAATTTAACAAGATGAAATGGTGTTTTTAAAAAATATGCATTGATAATTCTTTTATTAACTAATAAAAAGCCTTAACAGCGGTTAAGGCTTTTTATGCTAGCTAATTGAGCTGATTACTATTTTGCTCCCCTAAGGGCATACCAACCAATATAAATATAACAGAGCATTGGCACAATAAAGCTGAGCTGAATGCCAATCATATCTGCCGCTACACCCTGTATTAATGGTATAAGCGCACCGCCGACAATGGCCTGACATACAAGACCCGAGCCTTTACTTGTCAATGAACCCAAACCTTTGACTGCAAGTGTAAAAATTGTTGGGAACATAATGGAGTTAAAGAACCCAACCGCCAAGATAGACCACATTGCAAGACTGCCAGAACTATTCATGCTAACAATAATCATAACAATAGCAATCAGGGCATTGAGGGAAAGATATTTTGTAGGAGCTACATAATTCATAGCCACAGCGCCGACGAGTCGACCAATCATTGCCGCACCCCAATAATAAGCCACCATTTCACCAGCTTCTGCGTGGGTTAAGCCGCCTATAGAGCTTTCAGCGAAATAGTTTACAAGAAAGCTTCCTATAGAGACCTCGCCCCCAACATACAAAAATATAGCTAAAGCTCCTAGAACCAGTGATCGATGATTCCATACACTGACATCAGAACTCTCGTCACTTTCCACACTGGCAATTCTTGGCAGTTTGATAAATCGAAACATTACCGCGACTGAAAAAAGAAGTACTGCCAAAATCAAGTATGGGCCCTGAACTGCACTAGCGTCTGCTGTAGCTGCACCTAATATTAGCGCCGCACCAACAAGTGGACCCACTGTGGTTCCTAGTGAATTTGCTGCCTGAGCTAAGTTAAGTCGACTTGCAGCTGTTTTATCCGGCCCTAAAGCAGCCACGTAAGGATTAGCTGCCACCTGAAGTATGGTGATACCACTCGCTAGAACAAAAAAAGCAAACAAGAAAAGTGTATAAACATTCAGCTGGGCAGAGGGGTAGAATAGAACGCAACCTGCTGCAGTTGTTAATAATCCCAGTACAATACCCTGCTGATACCCAACTCTATCAATAAGCTTTCCTGCAAAGGGAGAAACAATAAAATAAGCCCCAAAAAAACAAAATTGCACTAGCATTGCTTGCGTATAATTTAAACTAAAAGAGTCTTTGAGAAAGGGTATCAGAATATCATTAAGTACTGTGATAAACCCCCAAAAGAAGAACAAACAGGTCATTGCAATAAATGCAAACCGTTGCGTTTGTTGTGGTTGCCCACCTGCTGTTTTTGACGATGAATCGTTAGTGATTGGCCCTGCCATATAAATCCCCAAATTTTTTAATTATTATTCATCAAGATTAGACTCAGCTCGAGTGGCTTGCAATATGCTATTGGCTAATCTTTTGTATTTGGTCGCAGCTTAGGGTTATTTTATCTAATTTATTGAGATCCTGGGGTTACATCACTATTTTTAGCCTGCCTGAATGCGTCTCGGGTGACATTTTCAATCGAGTCATTGGCATGCAAAATAATGTTGTCTTCTATACGAATTCCACCGTATTTTTTCCAATAATTTATCTGATTCCAATTAACTGAACCTTTATTTTGACCTGCCTCTAATTTGTCGAGCAATGCAGGAATAAAATAGAGTCCAGGCTCCACTGTATGAATCTGGCTTTCCACCATCGGCGCACTGGCTCTTAGGTGGGGATACTTTTCTGATACGGGCATCTGATCACCCTGAGCATTAGCAAGGCGACTACCCTTATCATGCACATTACAGCCTAGATGATGGCTGAGCCCATGGGGGTAAAAAGTATTAATAATTTTATTTTCAACCGCTTCTTCAGCGGATACTTTCAGAATATTGAACTGTTTAAGAATATTAGCCATCGCATATTGAGACTGAACATGTAAGTCCACTGGATTTTTACCTATACCCGCTTCATTGACTATATCTTGCTGTGAACTGTCTACAGCACAAATCATTGATGAAAAGTCACTGCCTGTCTCATGGGCATAGGTTCGAGTTATGTCCGAGGCATAGTGATTGAATTGGACACCAGCATCAAGAAGCAAACTGTAGGGCCGAACAGCCCTGTTGTTGAGCTGATGATGATGAAGCACCGCTGCATTCTCATTGATACCGGCAATAATAGCGTAAGGCATTTCACTTTCTGCACAATAACAGGCTTGCAAGTATGCACTTGCAACTTCGAGCTCTGATGCACCCGCAAAAAACGCATCCTTTGCTGCTAGATGAGCGGGTACAGCGAGTCGATTGGCTTCTCTAACACAGGCATGTTCATAGTCTGTTTTACTTCGTCGTTGGAAATCGATTGCGCTTAAGACCTGACATGGATTCCATCCCTCGGCGTCTAAATCAAAATCATTAGTTTCATTAATTAATCCAATGCGATCCGCTGATTTTGAAAACTCCTTTATTACCGCTTCGGTTGAGCTGAATTCGATAATCTCAAGATGTTGTGCATAGGTATCGGCTATTTTTTTTGGCGCGGAATGCCATATATTCTGCTTGCACTGGATATACAGTTTAGGTCTTTTATTAACAATATCGATACACAGAAAATAATCAGGATAGTTAAGGGGCACCCATTCTCTAAAATACGAATTAGCCTTAAAGGGGTAGGCCATATCATCCTGAAATTGAATTTTTTCAGAACCCGAGCCAATAATAAGTTGATCAAAATTTGTGGCCTGTAAAATTGCTCGGAATCGGCTTAATTTTTGCTGAATATGGTCGCCATATAACTGCTCAGGTGTTTGACTATTTTGCACTATCGGGGCTAACAATTACGCGTCCTCGGCAACCGTATTAAGTTGCGAATCAAAAACAGTTTTATCAACTAATCTCTCGCTATTAGCGACAACTGTCGTAACCATTGCATCGCCAGTCACATTAGTTGCCGTGCGTGTCATGTCTAGCAATCGATCCACGCCAATAATGAGCCCAATCCCTTCGACAGGCAGACCCACCTGATTTAATACCATTACCAACATAACCAGACCTACCCCTGGCACAGCGGCGGTTCCAATAGAGGCTAATGTGGCGGTCAAAACCACCGCCAAGTAACCTTCAAAGGTTAGTCCAATATTATAAGCCTGCGCGATAAAAACCGTCGCTACACCCTGCATAATTGCAGTGCCATCCATATTAATGGTTGCACCTAAGGGAACCGTAAATGACGAAATACTTTTAGAAACACCTAACCGCTGCTCTACTGTTCTCATGGTTACTGGCATTGTGGCACCACTGGAGGCGGTACTAAAAGCTAGCGCTAATGCGGGGCGCAATTTGCTTAAAAATGTTTTTACACTGAGTCCAGTTAGAAACTTTAAAAACAAGGAGTAAACACCCAAGCTGTGAAGTAACAAAACAAACAGTACAGTTAAGAAGTACTTGCCCAGACTCATAATCATGCCAACACCTACGTCAGCAAATAATTTGGCCAGTAAACAGAAAATACCGAAAGGGGCGATTAACATAAGCATCATCACCATTTTCATAATCACTACATTTAAGTCATTAAAGAAGCTGATAATTCTTTGCCCCTGCTCGCCGGCTTTAGTGACTGCAAAACCCAATAAAAGGGCAAATACGATTATTTGTAAGGTAGCCCCATTAGCCATGGATTCAACGGGATTACTGGGGAATATATTAATCAGTGTTTGTTTTAGGGGCGGCGCTTCCTTAGCAACAAACTCTGACGCAAGCGCGAGATCAATACCCACACCAGGCTGGACCATGACTGCAGTTAGTATTGCCAGACTTATCGCAATAGCTGTAGTTGTTAGGTATAAAACCACAGTTTTTAAAGCCACAGTGCCCATTCTTGAACTGCTCCCTAGGGAAGATACTCCGCAAATAAGCGACACCAAAACCAGAGGAACAACCAATAACTTCAGGGAGCGAACAAAAATCTGCCCTACGGTATCAAAGAGACCAAAAACAATGTTTCCGCGAAGCCATTCTATACTTTGCTGAGATATCAGCGATGATGAAAATAGGATATTTAGCACAACACCCATCAGCATGCCCAATAGCATTGCTGTAACGATTTTCCGTGTAAGACTCATAAAAGCTCCCTCTAATTTATTGCTGCCGCTTCTTATTTAATCATTTTAATCAAGCCTAATCCATTGGCGTGAAAATAGACGAATGGGTGTATTCTCTTTGAATTTAATAGATCGTTATTTGATTATCAATAAAAAAGGGGTTTTACCCGTTTATATTAACTAAAACCAGTATTATACAATTCAGATGAGTGATCTTAATTTCAAATTAGGTCGTAAAACTTGTTAGACTCATCTAATAAAGCAATCAGACGATGAAAAATCAAAGAGCTATAGTGAAAAAAGAACAGCCAAATACACCAAAAGTTGCGGTTTTGAAAAGCACTGAAAAGCGTAATGATCAATGGAGTACACTTCTTGTTGAAGTCGGTTCCAGTCAAGATCGTCGTGCGTTTGCTCAACTCTTTGAACACTTTGCCCCACTTTTGAAAAGTTTCGCCCAGGCTAGTCGACAAGATGGATGGTTCCCTGGCTTAGCTGAGGACCTTGTGCAAGAGGTGATGATTAAGGTATGGCAGAAGGCTGGCGGTTATGATCCAAGAAAAGCTTCGGCAACTACATGGATTTATACAGTAGCTCGAAATTGCCGTATAGATATGTTGCGTCGCAAATGTAACACGCAGCACTTACCTCTGGAGAATGAAGACTTTTGGCATGAACCTGATGATGACACGCCAGTTTCGTTATTCAGACAAAAGAAAACCGAAGAACAGGTGCGTGAAAGTCTTGGGCGATTACCTCGTGAACAAGATGAGATTTTAAGAAAGGTTTATTTAGAAGGTAAATCACACGCCGAGGCTTCAAATGAACTTGGACTACCCCTAGGTACCGTTAAATCAAGAGTGCGTTTAGGTCTGCAAAAACTACAGATCTTGGTTGCACCAGAGTATAGAGAAGAGTTATTAAATGAGTAAAGTATTAAACCATCACCCATCCATTGAGATGCTTGTAGAGTTCTCGGCTGGCACTCTAGATACTGCAACATCTATTTGTGTCGCTTCACATCTACATTTTTGTCCAAGCTGCAGAGCTGAAGTTGCTAGGCTTGATCAAATTGGTGCACAGCTAATGGCAATTTCCTCTCCTGAGAAAATCGACGATAGTATTTTTGATGAAGTGATGCGTAAAAT
>ENA-UZWU01005089-UZWU01005089.1-metagenome-genome-assembly--contig:-Day-4--1m-contig-5089_pt1 | contig 11515 bp, 5 predicted proteins | sample MGYA00260345_ERZ794905 | MGnify/ENA metagenome assembly ERZ794905
TGATCATTTCCATATTTGGCTAGGGCAGGTGTCGCCATATCTGTTTGAACACCTATTGCCATAGAGACACCGCCACTTGAAATAAGTCCAAGCTCCTCAGCAAATACTACTTGGTAGCTGTAATCTAGACCCATTCCACCAAACTCAATAGGCTTTGAAATTCCTAGAAGACCAAGGTCACCCATTTTTTTAAAGAGATCATGAGCTGGAAATATTCCCTCAGTTTCCCATTGATCAGTATGTAGGTTTATTTCTTTATCTATGAAAGCTGAAACAGTTTCACGAATTGCTAAATGTTCTTTATTTAAGATCATAGTTTCATTATATAGAAAAAATGATATTATTTTTTTATCATGCTATATTTTTAATATGTGTTTTTTTAAGTTATTTTTATGAAAAAATTATCTGTTGCATTTAGTTTAATTTTTATTGTTTCTTGCGGAGGCGGTGGTGGCGGTGGTGGCGAGCCAACCCCAGTAGCCCCATCTCCAGTAATTAATTTATCTGCAGAACCGACATCAGTTTTACTTAATGATACTTCAACTCTTTCTTGGTCTTCCAGTAACACAACTTCTTGCTCAGCTTCATGGACAAATCAAAACTCAACCTCAGGTTCTGAAGTGGTTACAATTGCTACAGCTGGGAATAATTCTTATTCTATTTCTTGTTCAGGGGCAGGCGGCTCTTTATCACAATCCATTACCATTGAGGGCTATAGAAATACTGATGGTGTTGTGGTTGATGGCTATATTTCAGGTGCAGAGGTGTGTATAGATGAAAATGAGAACTGGACTTGTGACTCTAATGAAACTTCAACCATTTCAGATAATGAAGGAGCGTTTACTCTTAAATATGATAATGGAAATTTGATTTCAATTGGTGGTACAGATTTAGATTCCCAGATACTTTTAGATAATTTTTTAATTACCCACAAACTTACAGGACATTCAGATTTTAAGGCAGTTACTCCGGTTACTGCGATAGCGGCTTTTATGGATGACAGTTCTTTGATAAATGATGTTTTAGGTATAGACACATCACTTGATGTATTTACTTTTGATCCAGCTCTTAACAAAGGCGATGGTGGTATTAATGATTATTTGTATGAAAAGGGCAATCAGCTAACTGTTCTTGCCTATGCGCTTCAAAACATAACTAATGATTTAAATACTTCGACCGAGACAACGCAAGATTACTTTAAAGCAATTTCAGAAGAATTAGAAAAAGAGTATACAGACACGACTCAAAGAGTGAATATCGAAACAGAAGCTTTTATATCGAAAGTGCTTGATAATATTATAAGCACTAAATCTGTAAATATAGATGATTCCAATAAAGCTAATACATTAGGTGCACTCACATCAATTTTACCTGTAATACAAGTCAAGGCTGATAACGCAAATACTGTAGCTATTTTTAATTTTGCTACCAGCACGCTTCAGACAGATTCAGTATCAATAGCAAATGGGAGCGTCGACTCAATAATCCTAAGTAACTACCAAGAAGATATTTTGGACTATATAGCAACCGATCAAAGTGTAAATGCTGATGATCTAGTGCCTGACATAACCGCACTACCCGACTCTGTAACCACTGACGAGGATTTTTCTGTTGATATTAGTGTTTTAAGGAACGACTCATATCTCACGACTTCAGACATAAGTATTAATGTAACAAACCCAAGTAATGGATCTGCATCTATAAACAATAATATGGTTACATATATTCCAGATGATAATTTTTTTGGAAGTGATGAAATAGATTACACAATTAATCAAAATGATAAAACATCCTCAAGCACTATTTCACTTGTTATAAATCCTATTAACGATACTCCAACTTTTGATAATCTTCTGTCAAGTTATTCTGTTGATGAAAATCAAACAGCAGTTACAAGTATTTCAGCAAGCGATGTTGAGGATGAGGCCTTAACTATATCTATAAGTGGTACAGATGAGTCTAGCTTTAATCTTTCTAGCTCCAATGTATTAACTTTTAGTGAGTCCCCAGACTATGAAACTCAAACTAACTATGCTCTAGTGGTCTCAGTAACAGATGGGATAGATACTTTAGACAAGAATCTATCTATTGATATAAATAACTTAAATGATAATTTTCCAGTTTTTACATCTTCCTCTAGCTTTAGTGCTGATGAGAATCAAAACGCTATTGGTGCTATAACAGCGACAGATGCTGATGGCGATGCTGTTACATATAGCATTCAGGGATTACCTGCACCTATAGCAGACGAACAATATCAAGGGCTTTTTATTGATTCATTAACAGGAGTAATGACCTTTAACGAAATGGGAGCAGATTTTGAAGAAAGGGAATCAATTTCTTTCAACGTTACTGTTAGTGATGGACTAAATTCTATTACCCAAGCTGTAACCATATTGATTAACAATCTTAATGATAATTCACCAGTCTTTACCTCAGAAATAGACTTTATAATTGATGAAAATACGTCTTCCATTGGAACCATCACTGGAAGTGACGCTGATGGAGATACTCTTAGTTTCTCAATAAGTGGAACAGATGCTTCCAGCATCGCAATTGATCCAAACTCAGGGGTTCTTTCTTTAAAAGAAACTGCTGATTATGAAACTAAAACTTCATATGCGTTCAATGTTGAGATCAGCGATGGACTAAATTCTGTTGTAAATCCAGCGACCCTAAGCATTAACAACTTAAATGATAACAGCCCAATTTTCTCATCTGAAGATACTTTCACGATTGATGAAAATAAGTCAGAAGTTGGAACTGTCATTGCTAATGACGCAGATACTGATAGCAGTATTTCTTATGCAATTGATAATAATGTTGAGCAAAAGATTGAAGTATCTATTGCTGCTAATGCAAATGGATCAGGCAATGTTTATGTTCTGAGTGGTGTACAAAAGAAATCTCTTAATTTAGAAATTGGTCAAACATATAGATTTGAGCATTCTACCGATCACCCATTTAGATTATCCACCCAATCCGATGGAATCCATGGAGGCGGCTCAGAATTTGTAAATGGTGTTGATACGTCACAAGAAGGCTTAACAATACTGACAGTATCTGAGGATACTCCAGCAACTCTTTACTACTACTGTGATATTCATGCTGGAATGGGAGCAGATGTTAATTCTAGTTCTGCCTTATTTCCCTCAATGAGCATTAACTCATCGTCAGGCGAGGTAACATTTAGTCCCACTCCAGATTTTGAAACACTATCATCTTTTTCAGCAAAAGTTTCAGCATCTGATGGGGAGATAAATACAGATCAAAATATTCAAGTTAATATTAATGATGTTGAGCCTGAGGGACCAATTTTTACATCTCCTGCGCAGTTTAGTGCTGATGAAAATCAAAAAGAAATTGGCACCGTAACATCTGAGGATCCATTTGATGCACAGGTTAGTTATTCCTTATCAGGTGAAGACAAAGACTCATTAAGCATAGGTTCAATATCGGGCGAACTTTCATTTAATGAATCGCCTGACTATGAAATCAAAACATCTTATTCTGTGAATATTATTGCTGTTGGAACTATTACTAATTCTGAACAAAATGTAACCATCTCTGTAAATAACTTAAATGATAATTCTCCTTCAATAATCTCAACTGATTCATTCAGTGCTAATGAAAATCAAACTATTATTGGATCAATAATTGCCGAAGATGCTGACGGAGACTCTCTAAATTATTCTGTATCAGGTTCTGTTGCTGAGATCAGTTCTGATGGAACTTTGAGCTTTATCAATGCCCCTGATTATGAGTCTGATGCAAGCTCATATTCCTTATCAATAACCGTTACCGATGGTAAATTTTCAGACTCCCAAGATATAGAAGTATTTTTAAAAAACTTAAATGATAATTCTCCAGTATTTACAACTCCTACAAGTTTTAATATCAATGAAAATGAAACTACCCTAACCACAATTAAAGCCACTGATGCTGATGGCAATCCCGTAAGCTTTGAGGTTACTGGCCCAGACTTATCTATAAGTTCAGATGGTATTTTAAGCTTTATAGTTGCGCCAGATTATGAAACTAAATCAAGTTACTCAGCAACTCTTACAGCTCGAGACTCAGCAAACGATGGTTCAAATTTTACTACTCAAGATATAACAATTTCTGTAAACAACTTAAATGATAATTCACCTGTTATAACATCTTCTTCTTCATTCTCAGTTGATGAAAATCAAACGGCCATAACAACCATCACAGCGGTAGATGCCGATGGAGATAATATTTTATATTCTGTATCTGGATCTGATTTAACTATAGATAGTTCTTCAGGTGTTCTTGTATTTACCTCAGCCCCAAACTACGAGGCTAAGTCCGAATATAGTGCCAACATAAATGTGACAGATAATGTTTTTTCATCTATTCAGGAAATAAGAATAGACATAAATGACGTTAATGATCCTCCAAAAGTTTCTGTTATAAATACATTTAGTGGGCCTGAAAATCAAAAAACTATTTCTGGGTCTTACAGCGTAAATGATGATGAAGGGGACTCATATACATTAGAGCTGGCAGGTGAAAATGCAGATCTATTCAACTTATCCTCAGATAATGTCTTATCATTTATTTCAGATCCTGATTATGAAGCAAATAGTTCATTTAGCCTTCAAATTTTAGCATCAGATTCAGCTGATGCAGCTATATCATCCACTACAGAGTTCGTAGTTAATGTAATCAATATTCTTGAGGGCATTATATCTATTGATCTTGATATTAATGAAGGTACTTTTGATACCCCTCCAGTTTTGCAAGCAGAGATAGTCTTAGACGAACTCATGGATGTAACCAAGGTAGTCGTAGACCTTGATTGCGTAGCAATAACAAACAATGTTACAGGTTGCGATAGCCAGTTATCTGAAAGTGTTTCAGCAGAGAAAACAAGCTCATCATTGTGGACAATCAATCAGGCTCTAGACTCTAATCATAACGCTGGCACAGATAGAGTTTTTGAACCAACCATTAAAATAAAAACTAATAGTGAATACCAAGCAACCAGAAATCGTCCTGGTGAAACATACACTTATGTTATTTCTCCCGATGATATCAGTCGTTTCAATGCATTTGAAACTGAACAGCCAGTGAATAGCTTTGATTCGTCCTTGAGTATTATCAATCCATTCAGTGATAATGAGTTTAGAAGTATCATGGATACTGCCGGCAACTCATATAATTACTTGGTCTATGTTGAATCAGAGTCTTATGGTCCCTCCTGCAGCACTATAGGTGATGGTGTAAGGTTATATGGCCTTCCTTCAGCCCAATGTTTTGTTGAAACCATAGAAGTTCAAGATACGTCTGGATCTTATTCTTATTCAAATGGTCGCTCTATATCTGGTGATGAGGATGTTCAGGTTTCTATTTCTTTGTACTGGGGTGAATTTGTAAAAGATAGTATGGCATATATCTGGACACCTCCAGCCCTATTTGGTGGGTCATTATTAAAAAATCAGCCTAATGAAAAAGTTCAAAATGGTAGAGAGGTTTCTGTGGTGGAGGGGGCAGTAAACCAAGATAACCCAAGAATTGTTAAATATACCTGGATGCTTGATAAGGGCATCTCAAACTCAAACAATTCTGATTCTTCTCTATATGATAGATTCACCTTTAGCTTTTTTGCAATGGATTATGAAGGGAATTCAAATATTAATAGTTTCATACATAATGACTTTAACAATATTAATGCTGATGAGTTTGCTCCGAATTTACAAAGTTTTATTTTAGAGCCTGTATTAAATGAAACAGAGGATAGGTTATATTTTGATGTTTCTGTTGAAGTAAACAATGATAATGTTTTGTATGATGATATTTCTAATACTGGCTTATATTCGTCATCAATAAAAGATATATGGTTTGGTGTCACATTCCCTAATTGCACACAGCAAGCATTTTATATACGAGATGAGACTTCACCGCAATTAAGTGCAGACACCAAAATATTTTCGAGATCATTACCGGTATTAAAAAACCTGCATCTAGAAGGCAATTATGTTGTTGATTACATTAATATTAATGATGCTTCACATAAAGAAAATTATTATGAAAGAAGCTTAATGGAAGACACAACTAATATATTTCCGGAATTTACTATTGGCGATGGCACTGCTCCGACTTGCCCAGTTTTTTCACCAAGTTTAGGTGATGTAAATCCACAAAATGTAGAAGTTTTTGAAGGTACCACAGATATAGCGGCCTTGGTAGAAGCAGGCGCTAATCAATCAAGCTCATATACGATTACATATGCTATCGATGAAGGTTCTCTTCTTCATCCAAATGGTATGTTTGCTATTGATGCCACAAGTGGAAAACTCTCTTTAACAAACCCAGCATCTTATTTAGATTTAGAATGTGCAGTGCGTGATCCTAATTGTAATGAAGCTAAATCGTATAGTGTTGCTGTAAGAGCAACCATAGATAATAAATATACTACTAATGCTCATCTAACAAGCATAAAACTTGTTCAGGATACAGATTTTGATGGCATTAGAAACTCAGAAGATGAGGATGATGATGGAGATGGAGTGAATGATGAAGATGATGCGTTCCCTTTAGACTCCACTGAAACTGTTGATACTGATGGTGATGGCATAGGAAATAATGCCGATTTTGATGACGATGGGGACGGAGTGAATGATGGAGATGATGCGTTCCCATTAGACTCCACTGAAACTGTTGATACTGATGAAGATGGTATAGGAAATAATGCCGATGAAGATGATGATAATGATGGGGTTAATGATGACGAAGATTCTCATCCACTAGATCCAAATATCTCAGATGGTCCTGTTGTGGTATCAAGTACTTTAATATTAGAATTAAAACCAAAAGCACTTAATGGAGATAGTATAACTCTAGAGGGATCGCAAAAAGATGGTAAAACCTTAACATATTCAATTGTTACAGACTCTCAACATGGAACGATTTTTCTCGATTCATCAACCGGTGAGTTGGATTATTCGACTTATAGCAAAACGTCCCAATTAGATACTATTATTTTTGTAGCTAACGATGGAACCTATGACTCTGTTCCTGGAACTTTGGAAATAGACTTAAGATCTGATCCGCTATACAAGTACTCATGGCATCTAGATAATACTGAGCAAACAAACTTTGCAGATAATGCTGGAACAAGTGGCGCAGATTTGAATGTGGACTCAGAGGTGGTTCAGGGAATTGATGGAACTGGTGTGGTTGTTTCTGTTGTTGATGAAGGCCTTGAAATAGGACATGAAGATCTTGCACCTAATATTATAGCTGGACGCTCATGGGATTTTACTGACAATGATAATGACCCAACAAGTAGCAATCTTTATGGAGATCATGGAACATCTGTTGCTGGTATTATAGCTGCAGATGGATTTAACAAAATTGGTAGCAGGGGTGTTGCGCCAGATGTTGGTTTAATTGGGTCAAATTTCCTAGAAAATCAAGCATATGGCAACCAAGCTCTTGCACTAGGTTATGGTAATCACCCTGGCTATGATGAGAATTTAAATAATATTGTTGATATTTTTAACATGAGTTATGGCATTGGATATGGAAGTCAATACTCGTATGGTGGACGAAAACGAAGTGATTTTGAAAAAACTTATATTAAGTATGGTATTTCCAATCTAAGAAATGGCAAAGGTGCTCTATACATAAAATCATCAGGAAATGACTGGGGTGGCGGATGCGGACCAGATGGAATTGATATTGAAATGCCATGTGCAGAAGCTGTTCTTGATCCTGATAGTTCAAGCCCATATATTATTAATGTTGGCGCATTAAATGCTAATGATGTTAGATCGAGTTATTCAACTCCTGGAGCTGGGTTATGGGTAGCTGGTTATGGTGGAGAGTATGGTCAAACCGATCCGGCTATAATGACTACAGATCAAAGCTCATGCAACCAAGGCTATTCAAGAACTGGTTCATCTACAAATGATTTTCAGGGTGGGCAAAATGCAGAAAATCTAGACTGTAATTATACCTCTACTTTTAATGGAACATCATCTGCAGCTCCAACTGTTGCTGGTGTTATTGCCTTAATTCTAGAAGCAAATAGCACATTAACTTGGAGGGATGTTAAGCATATATTGGCAGAAACTTCCTTTCAAGTGGACCCAACTTCATCTAAAGAAATTTCTGGAATTACGCAGTATGCCTGGGTCACCAATGATGCAAGCTATACCCATAACCCTATATATGGTTTTGGAAGAATTGATGCTGGAGCTGCCATAGCCGCTGCAAAATCTTATGTAGCTGGAAGCTTGGGTAATTTTACAGAAGATGTAAATACTTTTATTCCTGATACTGAAGATACCTCTAAAGTATTTGAGATAGACTCATCAATAACGAATTCCTATGTATTTACTCAATCAGGTATTGGTATTTCAGATTTTATAGAGTTTATTACTATGAGCTTTGAAATTGATCATGCTAACGCTAATCATATAGGAATTACACTAACCTCTCCTTCTGGAACAGAAGTTCGTGTTTTAACCCCATTTACAGATGCATCAATTAACCCTAGCAACTCATCTTTTGATGTTGGTGTTAGTGGCTTATATGGTGAATCGGCTGAAGGCGAATGGACTTTATCCATTACCGACTATACTGATGATTCGGTAGGCGGAACCATGAAATCATTTACCATTAAAACATATGGACACTAATTATTATGTATAAAAAAATATTAAGCCTATTAATTATTTTTGGATTATTTTCATTTGAAATTAAGTCTGATTCAATTGAAGTAAAAAAAGAAAAAGCGGTTGCCATTGAAAAGTTACTTACATCAAAAAAAATTATACCAACTATTTATGAAGACTCTGTAGTCATTAAAAAAGCTCCTCAACAATTAGTGACAGCAAATGAATTTGATTCAAGAGGAGACTATGCATATTCACTGGAACCAATTAAATCTCAAGATAAGAAATCAAATCTATCAATTAATTTACTTAAATCAAATCAGGATATTCAAAGCAATTCAGTCGTTAGGTTAAATTCATTTATTCAAGATGACTTAAGAGTTGTTATTATGGGTCCGGATGAAAATGTCATGATAAGTAATGGCTCATTTATTGTCCGTTTTCATAGCAAACTGAATCAGAAAGAATTTCAAGATGACTATAATTTAATACTTCAACAAGAGTTTCCTGACTTTATAATTTTTAAAGCAAATAGTTTTTATGGAATTAATAATCTTTTAAAGCAAATAAGTTCTGATACGAGGATAAGTTATTTGCAATTGAATCTAATTGACCCAAACATACAAAAACATTAAATATTGGTGCCCCATGCCTGAGTCGAACAGGCACTCCCGAAGGAACGCGATTTTGAATCGCGCGCGTCTACCAATTCCGCCAATGGGGCTTGCTGGGCATTGTAGCTAAGTATTATCTAATTTAAAATCAGCTTCTAATGAAAACTTCAGATTTTAATTATGATCTTCCTGAAAAACTTATTGCTAATTATCCCTTAGATAAAAGAAGTTCTAGCAGGTTATTAGTTTATAAAGATCAAATAGATCATAAAACTTTTAGAGATGTCATAGATTATTTCAAAGAAGGAGATCTCTTAGTAGTAAATAATACCTCAGTGATTCCAGCCAGAGTATACGGCAACAAAGAGTCTGGCGGATCTGTTGAGGTAATGCTTGAGAGAATAATGGAAGATAATAAGGCCCTTGTTCAAATCCGCTCTGGCAGGAGTCCTAAAATAGGAGCTATTATTTATTTAGATAGTTATAAAACGGAATGTATTGATAGGCAAGATAATTTTTTTATATTGCAGTTTGATAGATCGCCGCTAGACGTCTTTAATTCGATAGGGCATGTCCCACTTCCGCCATACATAAAACGCCCTGAAGAGGAACTAGATAAGGATAGATACGCAACAGTCTATGAGGATAAGGATCTTCAGGAATCGGTTGCGGCTCCAACAGCAGGACTTCACTTTGATGATGATCTATTGAATGCCTTAGAAGGTCGTGGTGTGCAAATGGCAACAGTAAATCTCAGTGTAGGAGCTGGAACGTTTCAACCAGTTAAGGTAGATAATATTGAGGATCATGATATTCATAGCGAATACTTAGAGGTTTCGGATGAGGTAGTTGCCTTAGTTAAGGATACCAAGAAGGCAGGTAAGAAAGTTTTTGCAGTAGGCACTACAGCTACAAGGGCTCTGGAAACAGCATTCATTGAAGATAATGAAAAGGGATATAGCGGCTATACCAAGCTCTTTATTTATCCTGGATATACATTTAAAGCAGTCGATAGATTAATAACAAACTTCCATTTACCGCAATCATCTTTATTAATGCTTGTGTCTGCATTCATTGGCTATGACAATATGCGACATATATATAAAACTGCTGTTGATATGGAATATAGATTTTTATCATACGGCGATGCAATGCTATTAGAGAAGAATGAAATTTAATGTAAAGAATGAATCCGAGTTTGCAAGAAGAGCAGAACTAGAGTTCCCTCGTGGAAGCATTCATACGCCAGCCTTTATGCCTGTTGGTACAAACGGCACCGTAAAGGGATTAACTGTAGAGGATCTTAAGTCCACCGGCGCTGAAATTATTCTAGGAAATACTTATCATTTGATGCTTAGGCCTGGAGATGAAGCAGTNNATATCAGAAGAGGGTGTTAAGTTTAGTTCGCCATATGATGGCAGGAAGATATTCATGACCCCTGAGGACTCAATCCAAATTCAAGAAAACCTGGGTTCAGATATTGTTATGGCTTTTGATGAATGTACTGATTATCCATCAACTCATGAGCAGGCTAAAAAATCTATGGAGCTCTCCATGAGATGGGCTAAAAGATGTAAGGAAGCTCATAAATCTGATTCTGCGCTGTTTGGAATTGTACAAGGTGGAATGCATGAAGACCTTAGAGAGAAATCCCTTAATAGTTTAGTAGATATAGATTTTGATGGAATAGCTCTTGGCGGCCTAAGCGTAGGCGAATCGAAGGAAGAAAAAACAAAAATACTTGCCTTTATGGCTGACAAGCTACCCAAAGATAAACCTAGGTATCTGATGGGTGTTGGCAAGCCAGAAGATATAGTTGAAGCAGTTAGGTACGGCATTGATATGTTTGACTGCGTCCTTCCAACAAGGAATGCAAGGAATGGTCAGCTAATAACGTCGACAGGCGTTGTGAATATAAGAAATGCTCCCTATAAAATGAGCGAAGATCCTATAGATGAGAACTGTGACTGTAAAGTTTGTAAGGGTTATTCAAGAGCCTATTTAAATCATCTGCATAAAACGAATGAAATGCTGGGTAGTATTCTTTCGAGTTATCACAACATTTACTACTACCAGTCACTTATGAAGGGTATTAGGGAATCAATTGAAAAGAATTTATTCGCGAAGTTTGTAAAAGACTTCTATAATATGCGAAATTTAGAAACGCCCGAAGGGCCAAACTAGGATTAGATTATGGAACCAGCTCAAGGATCATTATTATCACCGTTAATATTTGTAGGTTTTTTATTCGTGTT
>ENA-UZWU01013302-UZWU01013302.1-metagenome-genome-assembly--contig:-Day-4--1m-contig-13302_pt1 | contig 11491 bp, 15 predicted proteins | sample MGYA00260345_ERZ794905 | MGnify/ENA metagenome assembly ERZ794905
ATATTTACTAGCTCGTCTCTCAATGCATTTTCCACATCATTGAGCGTTGTATAATTATGTTTTCCACCCAGTAATAACTGATTTAACATAAATCCAGATATATCTATCATACATCTTTTAAACTCATTCGTGTTTAAACCTGCTAGTTTTTCTACAAAATTTTCTTCGTTTAATTCAACACTATCATTACCTAAAATGTGATACCCGTTTACTTTTAAATTGGCTTTGATATGTTCATCTAAGTCTTCAGGGGGTCTATTTGGGGCATTATTATCGAACATATAATACTTATAAATATTAATACATATTTCGTCTGTCCAATTAGCCCCTTCTTCATTTCCACTATATAATTGATTGCCACAATCATTATACCTATCGAATGCTTTCTTGACTAGTTCTTTATCAGCTTCATTCAAATCATCACCTTTGGCTTCCTTGACCGCTGTTATTAATTTATCCTCGGTTTGATATGGGGTAGGTTTGTAATCATAAGCTTCTTCTTCTTCTTCTTCTTTTTCCCATTTATATAAGTTAATACCGCTTGGCACATTAGCATTATTCATTCTATATTATATATAATACATTTTTTTATATATAATGTCCAAATTATTTCTATGTTTATTTTAACTTTATGAATAATTCACTCATTATCATTTTTTTTCTAATTATTATTATAGTGCTAATAATGGTAAAAACTAATAAGAAAGAACGTTTTTCTAAGAATAATAAGAATAATAATAATAATAAACGTACCCAAAAGCGTAAAAAAAATATACAAAAAATTGTTGGCATTTGTAATGATATCTTAGTCAATAAAGACGAAGATTGTAATTGTAAAGATACGCGAGGATTGCCGTCTGATAATTTGAAAGAATGTGCCAAGAAAAATAATAATAAAGAATGTAATAATTACCATTTGTGTAAAAAATTCATTAAAGCATTCATGTCTGGTTCTGAACCTAAATATGAACCAGAAGTTTGGGAAGACCCACTTGTTAGCGATTCACATAATTGTTATGCGTATTTTTTGGACGACCGTATTCCCGCTGTCAAAAAAAAATGTAAACAAAGTAAAGGTGATTGTAGCCACCTTAAACCACAACCCGGCAATATGTCTTTCTTAAAAGGCAACCGAAAATCCAAAAATCGTAAATATACGTGCGATAAAATGATTAAAGCCGTATTAGATGATAACAAAATTATCGAATTATCGAATTTTGAAGATAAATGTAAAAAAGGCTATTATAAAGGATATCTCGTAGTGGATAAAAACCATACATATCACTTTTACCGCCAAGATACGAATGGACGTTGGAGCCACAAACAAGGAACACTTGAAGTCGAAAATACCGACGCCAGTGATCGCCCCATTTATGTACCACATTTAGCAGACAAGAACTATAATAAAGAAAATAGTGAAGATGGTATTAGTTATACGGATTCTTGTTCATATATGTGTATACCAAACAACACTTACTTTAAGACAAGTGCCATATAAAAAATAAATTATTAGATTTTTATTACTTTTTCGTGAACTACTTTCACTAAATTCTTTTTTAAACTGTTTTTTCCGGCTTCTCGGAAATCAAACGTACAACTGTGAAGTTCAGGCATTAGACATTTGTTACAGAATTTCTTTTCGCATTTACACGTGAATTCCATAACTCCCATTTTCTTTTTACAATGTGTACACCGGGCCATAATGATATAGAATATTTATTTATTCAACCGAATTATTAGTTAATTATTATTATTCACAATAATTTATATCAATTTTATTTATATGATTATCAAAGTAAAAGACAATGACTATTTAGGAATTCCTTTGTATAGATGTACTTTGTGTTTGTCGGAAAATCGCGGCAAAAAATCAATGGTTTCACATACAGTAGGTTGTAAGTATTTAGAATCTAAATCAAAGAAGATATATAAAACTAAGAAGAAACATAAATCTAAATCTTCTAGAAAGACAGAGAAAAAACCATTAGTTTTTTAATTAATAGTATTATACCATTTTACCATTTGTTTGAACCCTGGTGTCGATTCATTATAATCGAAACAATAATTTGAAATCATTGTGGCCGATATTTCGTCCGGGTGATAATAATTAATATTGCCTTGCCCGAAATAATCCACAAACGGTTTCCATTTCCGTAATTCAATTGTTTCTTTTGTTTCAGGATTATAGGCTACATAAGAAACGTCGTTCAAATTCTTTGGATTCTGGGTGTATTTAACTAATAAAACCCGGTCCTGAAATGTCCAATGAAGATTAGGTGTATCCGGATTGGATCTTATATCAAATGGAATATCGCCATGACTGATATTTATTTTTTTAAATCCCCAGTAATTCACATATAAGTCGTCGAATACTTCCGGGTTCCGTTTTTGAAATATATGTGCCTTTTCGTGGACAAATGTTATTTGGCTGTTTTCGCCATTTTCCACTTTATTCAATGGGTATAAAATAACGTCCCCGTGAGTATGGGGGAAATTGTTTTCGATATTACGAAATAACACGATATTCCAAGGTGTCTTTAAAAACGTGCGGTGTTTATCCTTATTCACCGTTTCCAGCAAAGTGTCAACGATATTTTGGCAAATGTTTTTTTGAGTTATACTTGGAACGACGACTGAATTCGCGTATATTTCCTCAATATTTCCATTGAGATTTCGGGCTTGAATATCGCCACTATTAAACATCGACAAATAATTGTTAGCAAAATTAAAATCGTCGGGAAAATTTACTGGTACATTTATTTGAAATTGTTCTTTTTTTGAGGCGTTAGTCATATATCCGCTAGTCATATAACCGCTAGTTATATAACCATTAATAATTAAAGCCAATACTATTATTATTATTGATAAATAATAGTAATTCATACTATATTATAATATTTTTCAATTTCATTCATGAATTTATTTTCCAATAATGAAATCGTTGTTTCTTTAGTTTTGTTCTTATTGTATACATTGAAACAAGGAACATAGAGTAAATTATAGTTCTTGGTGGCTTGTTTATGTTTTGAAATATCTATTTTAGTATATTTTTTATTTAGGTCATATTTATTTCTAAAGAAATTATCGATTTTAAGTGTATTATTGTTCATTGATTCTATAGTGCTATCGTAAAAATACATAAAATTCATGATTGTTTATTTTAAGTGTATTATTTTTTTAAATATTTATATTTACTATGTGTGGTATTTACTGTGTGGTATGTTCAAACGAAGGATCTAAAAAATTATTGGACCTTATTGGTAGCCTTGAAATATTAGAATATCGTGGATACGATTCCGTTGGATTTTTCGCCAATAATAAGATAGTTAAAACTAAAGGCAATGTCCAATCTTTAAAAAATAAGATACTAGACTTAAATGTCTCTACTAAACTATTCTTAGGACATACACGGTGGGCGACACACGGTATTCCAAATGAAATCAATGCCCATCCACATATGTCGAATGATTACAATTACGTCATTGTTCATAATGGCATCATAGAGAACTTCGAAGAGATTCGCGGTTTACTCCATAATAATCATTTCCATCTCAAAGGAGAAACCGATACTGAATTGCTTGTGAATTATATCCAATATATTGCGACACAATACAATATGATGACTTTCTTAGAAATATTAAGTCTAGTAAATAAAAAACTTAGCGGAAAATATAGCTTTGTTGTTTTCAATAAAAAAGAACCCACGAATTTATATATTGTTAAAAACAATATACCACTATATTTTGGGAAAGGAAATACCAGTTATGAGATAACAAGTGATTCCTATGCTTTCAGCAATGAAGTATATCATATGATTGAAACACCCAGCGAATGTATTATTCGAATAAATGCTAGCAATCTGTATTGCTATAACAACAGGAACCTTCAAGCAATTGAAACTCGTGAATGTCCCTTTAGTTTCAATGCGAGACTAGTAAATAAAAATAATTACAAACACTTTATGATTAAGGAAATACATTCCCAAGGGAATCTTTTATGTCATAATAACATTAATTTAAGTAACATTAATCACGCTTTTTTTATTGGAATTAAAAATATCGTGATAGGTGCTTGTGGTTCTAGTTATTATGCTGGAAACTATGGGAAACTAATCATTGAAGAATTATGTAATATTCCCACACAAGTTGAAATCGCCAGTGAATATATCTATAGAAATACACCCGTTCCCGAAAATACATTATTTATTTTCATTTCACAATCAGGTGAAACTGCCGATACATTAGCGATGTTAAATAAAGTCGTACAATTAGGACACAAAACATTAGGAATATGTAATGTAATTGATTCAACTATTGCCAAAACAACTAATCACGTTATCTATACAAATGTTGGACCGGAAATTGGCGTGGCAAGTACCAAGACTTTTACAGGACAAATGATGGCGTTATACGTATTAGCTCATTTCATCATTAATAAAGAAAATAGCGTGGATACATCACTTCTCAAAAAAGAAATTGAGAATATGTTAGTAAACAAAATAGATACTATTTATAAAAAAGCCCAGGTATTGAGTTCAATGAAAACGATTTTAATTATGGGACGCAAATTCAACTACCCGATTGCTCTTGAGGGCGCATTAAAAATAAAAGAAATTGACTATATCCACGCAGAAGGGTTTTCGGCTTCTGAAATGAAACACGGCGTTATTGCTTTAATTGACGAAAACACTAGTGTATTGTATATGTTGCCTAATGATAGTATATACTTGAAAAATAAAAGTAATTATGAAGAATTGAAATCGCGTTGTGGTAATATTATTTTACTGGATAATCCCGATTTTTTACAAGACGAATTATTAGTTCCTTTTTGTTTCGTAATTCAGTTGCAATTACTTAGTTATTATATTGGACTCATTAAGGGAACATCAATAGATAAACCGAGGAATTTGGCGAAATCAGTAACCGTAGAATAATGTTATGTTATATTATATGGATTATATAAGTGTATTATTAATGGATTTGGTGCTAGTATTTATAGTATGGGTCAACTACATTATTGTCCTTGCTAAGATGAATAAAAATAAGAACTGGTTACGTGATAACATTACCAATTATTTCATTGGATATCTTATGGCCGTATTAGTGGCTTTTTTACTACAATATTTCTACGAAACATTTGCTTAATATTTTTTGGTTTCATATTGTAATGATTAAAACTTTATTGTTTTTCGTATTTTTATATTTATTTATAATTTCAATTAAATTGAAAAAGGAAGTAGTAGTAATGTTATTGTTAGTAGGTATATTTTTCTACTTCAATCAAACAAATCGTATTGTTAATCTTATAAAAAATAACGATGTTTTACAGAACGTACTAACTATTAATAGTTCCCCAATAGATAAATTAAATGGCTTTAAACATTATAGTCCAAAAGTCATTGAAGACCTCCTTGAACTATACAAAGAATTCGAAGACAATGTCAGCAATTTTAACCGCAATTCATTAGAAATTGCGTTAATACTTAAGCGGAAACTTATGAATAGTTTATTGTCGGTTTCAATGAAAATGACGAATAATCCCAATGATGAAGCGCAATTTATAGGTATCATAAAAGAAATAGAAACTCTAATGAATAGTAAAATAAAAAAAAATTACCAAAACAACCAAGATATTATATTACACGAACCTGGGCAACCTGAACCTAGGAATTCATTTGACGATCTGGACATCCTATGAGTTTAGGTCTTTCGAATTTACCATCAGTAACAAAGTTTAAATAATATTCGTTATTGTATATAATTTTATTTTCATTATCAATAAATTGTGGCATATTTTCATTCGTGAAATCTTGAACCATTATGCTATAATCACAAGCGTCACTGTTGTCCATTTTTTCTTTGTAAATATTATCCTTGTTAGATATTTCTTTATCCATCGATGTAATGCCAATTTTATCTTTTGATACATAGGAAATAGGGAAATTTAGTTTAGTTATTTCCACTGGTCTGTATCCATTAGAAGTATCATTTGCTATAAAATTCAATCCTTTACGCTGATATATTAATGGCACAGGTGCACAATGTGGGACGTGTCCAGCACTTATTGTATTTACATCTAATTGTTTCATCAATTTTATAAACTCGTCTTTTAAAGGTCTAACAATGTTATTACACGATGTAGTTCCACACGATTCTATATATGAATTATATTGTTTTCCTGGATCTGGTTTCAATCCCAACGCTTGTAATAAACAAAATTCGTTTGATGGAGTGTTAGGGAATGTCCTGTTTTCTACTACATCTTTCAATGGTTTATTTAGTGTTTTAATATAATCATTTATATTCGTGGTTTCATTGGGATTTTGTTGTGGCTGTAGCGGTTCCTGTAGCTGTCTTCTAAAATATTCTATTTTTTCAAAATAATTTAAACTTTGTGGCATAGTATCTATCATATTTTTGTAATAATTGTAGGTATGAAATGGAACATTAAATCCACCTCCGTGGCTTAACAATGTCTTTGTAGGCTCATCATACGCGACTATTTGACCTTCTTGGAATAATGTTCTTATATCATATCCATATGTATCCATATTGACATTAACTATTTTTTTATTGAAAATACTTCTTAGTTTATTAATACCGTCTTCTATAGTAGTATTGTTTATGTTTAAACCAACAGTGTGAGGCGCTCCCATAGAATAATCAAAAATAGTCTTTATACGATCTTCTGGTGTCTCGGCAGTTTTGTATTTTTCGTAAAAATTAGTCCACATTTTCCAACCATTTCCTTCGTTTCTTGGAATAGGCAATACTGATTCGACTTCATAAAGCAATCGCAATTTGTTTATATCCCTATTACCAAGTATAATATAAATTCTTTCTTTGTATCTATTTTTAAGTTTTACTATATGTTCGATTGTAGATAATACATAAGGACCTTTATCGAAGTAATCGCCTAAAAAGGCAATACGATTGGCTTGGTTTTTTTCCATAAACATAATTAAATAATAAAAAAAAACATCTTTACACATTGCTTGTGATTGAGCCTTCTTATCACGACTGAATGGTTCACATCCTTCTAGGTCAGATATCATTAATAATTTCCCTGATGTTTTATTATTATTATTGGCTCCTCCTTTTTTTGTCTTTTTAATACGATGCTTCATTTTTTTCTTTGTTTGTTTATTTTTTTTGCGAATTCTTTTTTTTGAAAATTGTTTTTTAATAGGCATATAATAATTAATCATTAATTATTTATCATTAATTATTTATCATTATTTATCATTATTTATCATTATTCATTAATGCGCACATTCAAAACATAATTGTATTTTACTAGGTTCATGTTTTTCTAAAATAATAGTTTTAATGAATTTCATTTTTATATGATTAATATAATTTAATGGACACTGCGATAAACTAATATCGTTCCTTTCACAATTAAAGCATTTTCGGATTTCAAAATAAGTAGTTATATACTCCTTTATTATTTTACTATTCGTATGTTCAATACCATTATGTTCATATAAAATTTTAGATAACATTTCATAAGGTAAACAAGTAGTTTGGATGAAAGAATCCATATTTATTTTTAAATACGAAATACTCTAATTCCAAATACTTTTTCAATTTTCATTAAAATACTGTTTTAATATTTCTAATGGCATATTCTTATGTTTATTTATAGACCACGCAACTCCACGATGTTCCTTTCGTATATCTACCATGTGCATATGTAAAGATTGAACACTATTAAATGGATATATATGGAAATAACATCCTAAATATTTTTTCGGAATACGACGTTTTTTTGCCCAATTATTTGCTATTTCCTGTAATTCATCTAACATCTTTAGAACTTTTTTATTACTGCCACACTCACCCATTCCAAATGTCAACGCATTAAATTTATCCCAATCCATAGCCTTAACCCCTACAAACTGGTGATGAGCCGACATGGACGCGTCGGGGTTTTTTTTAGCATTCATTTTCCACTTATTATTGTATCCAGTACCACCTAATTCTGGTTTGTTTCTTAAAATAATATATTTTCTTCTTATATTTACTGGGATTAATTGTTGATCGGTCGCATTAGCATTATCCATTACTGTAAAAAAAGTAAAAGGTAATCTACCACCAACACGTTCGGTATCCGGCGACCCGTGTATATTTAAGGTATTCCCTGAAAATAAATATTTACCTCCCATAACCGTCTCGTTTTTTTTGAAATTATCCAATCCATATTCTTGTAAGAAATTTCTTAAAGTAGTATAATCCTTCAGTGTATTACATCTAGTATTTAACTTAGGTTGTTCTGTTTTTATGGTCTCACCGAAAGAAATCATTTTAGTCAGCATATTATTAATAATAATAATATATTGTTTTTTTTGAATAAATGTATATAAGTATTTTTTTTGTTTTATACTATCTTGGTGGATGTGATTAATTCTATTTATTTTTTTATAGTTTTCATTTATAACTATGTCTCGCGATTCAAATATAGATATTTATAATCTTATAAAATACCTTGAATTACTGGTGGATTCAACGATACTTTACAATGGTAGAAAAACAATAGACTCCAATGGTCCTTTTTATTTCGACTACGAGGGTGAAGTGAATATAGACAAAATGGGTCGAGAAGGAATCAATTCATTTGGACTATTAAATGTTATATCTAATAAATTTTGTTTAGCACTACCAGACAATGGAAGGACCTGGAACGAATATTTATCAAATAAAAAACCAATTAACGACAATCAAGAATATGAAAAAGGCACTTTATTATTAGACAATGACGACAATATTGCTATTGTTTATTCTAGTAATGGCTCTCTTAAAAATAGTAAGATAGTTTATGTTAACAAAGAATCAAGTATTATGGTCGGTGATTATATTTCCAATAAATATGAATTCGCATTATTACCACGAAATTGGTTTTTTTGAATATATAAAAAATNNTTACACTGGATAATAATTTAAAAATAATATACAAACTATCATTATGACGGAACAAAGTGAAATCAAAAATGTTGAAGGCCTTGCTTATCTAGAAACATTAACCAATGCCTCAATAAATCTGGTATTAACTGATCCACCATATATTACTTCAAGAAAAACCGGTATGGACGAACAAGCTAAAATAGTAAAACAATATAGCGAGTCAAAAAAAAATATTAAAACAGAAGAAGATTGGAATAAATTAAAAACAAAGGAAGAATGGGAACACTGGATGACTACAAATAACATTACCGAAGAAAAAAAGAAAAAGGAGTTAGAAAAATTAAAAAATAACTATTTGAAATATGGTTCTATATATGGGAAAAAATATGCTGTAGTAACAGATTATGGTGATTGGGATAATGATTTTACGATGGAAATATTAGAGAAGTTTGTAACTCATTATTTTAGAGTTTTGAAAAATGGAGGCACACTTATAATATTCTTTGATATTTGGAAAATAACACCACTAAAAGAAATTATGGAAAAGGCAGGATTTAAGCAAATAAGATTTATTGAGTGGATTAAAACAAATCCACAACCTCTTAATAGCTCTACTAATTATTTAACAAATTGTAGAGAGATCGCATTATTGGGTATAAAAAAATCCAAACCTACATTTAATAGCAAATATGATAATGCTATTTATCAATACCCTCTACAAGGAGGTAAAAATCGGTTTCACCCTACACAAAAAAGTCTTCTTCTTTTTGAAGAATTAATAAAAAAACATTCTAATGAAAATGATATAGTATTAGATACATTCTTAGGTTCTGGAACTACAGCAATAGCTTCAAAAAAAAATAACAGAATTTATAAAGGTTGTGAAATTTCGAAAGAATATTACGATAAAATAGTTAAACTTTTAGAATAGATTTTGTAAAAAAATATCACAAAAATTTTAATTTTAATTTTAATTTAAATTTTAATTCTTTTTTTTTGTATTTATATATTTCATAAATTCTAACGGGTCATACCAATATGTTCCTATCATAGCATCTGGATTAGATAAATCTAAGGTGTCATCACCTTTTATAAAATCTATACCGAATTCTTTTAACATTGGTATAGTAGTTGCTTTATATCTTCTCCCCAATTCTCTAGTTTTTTTACAAACTTGTCTTTTCCTTAAATTACAAGAGTTACATAAAGCTTGGAAATCTTCTTTTGTTTGTGTATTAGAATTTAATACCCGTGGATCATTATATAAATCATTTTTATGGTCTATTATAATAGAACTATTACCACAAACTATACATAAACATCCGTCAAAATATTTTCTAATATCTTTTCTTATGGGACGTGATGCTAAATGGTCTTCATTATAGCCTATAGTTCTAATTTTCATAATCTTACCGGTTTTATTATCGTTCAGTCTATTAATATCCCAATTATATTTATTTATTCCAAAACAAATACCTTGACGAGTGTTCCCATTTTTACATAATGCCAATGGGGTATTATCTAACTCATCTCTTGTTTTCCATTCGGATATTCCGGTTTCTTTATCTGGATTAAAGATTTCATTAACTAAAGTTAACTTGCTTTTTTTTAATATTGTTTCTACAACAATTTTGTTGTCTTGTTCGGTTGATTCAGACATAGTTGATGTGATCATAATTTTATTTACATATCAGTTATTATAGGAAATCAATTTTATTTTACACCTTTGAACATTTAAAACGCCGATTTTATACTTTCTTATACATTTATATATTTATTTTAAAATTGAAATTTATAAATGTATAAGTATCACTATTCTATAACTAAAAATGATATACGGATGGGTATATTGCTTTTCAAATAAATAAATGCCGGATATTCTTAAAGATGGTATGACCGAACGAACACCAGAAATAATATTAAATGAAGCAAATAGTTCTGATACTTGGAGACCTCCAACACCATATAAAATTGAGTTTGCAAAAAAAGTGTTAAATCCTAAACAAAAAGAAACTACACTACATAGGCTGCTTTCACAATATACAGAACGAATTAATCCTAACCGCGAATTCTTTCGAGTTTCATCAGAAGAAGTAAAGGCATTCTTTGATCTAATAGAAGGCGGTTTATGGGCTAAAGAACACCCCGAAGAAGAAGATAACCTATCAACATGTTCAACTTATTCACCACGTGTTAATTGTCGTGATATGAGCAAATGTTTTACAAATGGGCAACGTATTCGTCATACTATTGACATTAATAAAACTTGGATTGGTATATATGATTCTTCAAACAATGTAATTATGTGTAATGGAAAAATGTATCAAGGTCGCTCTCCACTAAATCAATTTGCTAAATCACATTATAAAACTGAACGAACTGATAGAGTATCAAATGTGAATGCTTGGAGTGAATGTGAATGCGAAGTAGATAAAAAATGGATTTCAACATTTAATCTAAATTAAAAATAAAAACTGGTGATAAGTTAGTTTGTTATAGGTGGTTTAAATGATTAAGGGTGTAATACTCTACATATAAAAAATATTTTGTTTTTTTTGTTTTTTTGTTTTTTTGTTTTTTTGTTTTTT
>ENA-UZWU01011916-UZWU01011916.1-metagenome-genome-assembly--contig:-Day-4--1m-contig-11916_pt1 | contig 11468 bp, 15 predicted proteins | sample MGYA00260345_ERZ794905 | MGnify/ENA metagenome assembly ERZ794905
CTTCGTGCTTACGATTTCGTGAGTCAAGAGATCAGAGCAGCAGAAGATCCTGAATTTGAGACCTTCTACACCAAGAACATCCTATTGAATGAAGGACTACGTGCATGGTTGGCACCAGTTGATCAACCACATGAGTCATTTGTATTCCCAGAGGAAGTTCTACCACGAGGTAATGCACTGTGATTCAATCTCTAGGATTCTTACTACTTCGTATAGCGTTAGGCACCATGCTTATCCATCATGGTTATGAGAAACTAGAGAACATTGAAAACTTTGCGGATGCATTTGTACGACCATTGCATCTACCATTCCCAATCGTCTCCTCATACTTCGCAGCATTTGCTGAGGTTGTGGGGAGTTGGATGGTTATCTGTGGACTCGGCACTCGTCTGGGTGCCTTAGCAATCTTAGGTACAATATCATTCGCAATTTATCATGCTGTGTTTACATCTGGATTTAACATTTACTTGTTAGAACTTCTAGTTCTTTACTGGGGAGGTGCAGCATGTATCGTTCTCAGTGGTCCAGGTATGTTCTCAATAGACCATCTCATAAAACTGAGACTCTTTAATAAAGATTCTTCTAATTAAAACTTAGACCAATAACCTTTAATAAGACATGATCAAATCACTATTCAGTATTATGTTTGTTGCTCTAATGTGGGTTCAAGTCCCACAGTGGAGTGATGATTGGTCTAAGTGTGCCGTAGATGTACCTGACACAGCATGTCATTGGTACATCACAGCACCCGATAACACTTTTGGTGAAGGATTTAGTTGGGCGAATGCCCCTTGGTTCAGTGCTGAAGGTCTCCTAGACATTGGAGAACTTCACAATACAGTTCAATCATTACAGGAAGCATGAATCTGTTATAAGTAAAGATTCATGATATAATACATAAGACACAATCACTGGCATTATTATGGCATTCACCATTACACTCAAGACTACTGAAGGAGATCACACTATTCCATGTGAAGACGATCAGTATATTCTTGATGCTGCTGAAGAAGCAGGTGTAGATCTAAATTACTCTTGCCGTGCTGGTGCCTGCTCTTCTTGTGCTGGTAAAATTGTGAGTGGGACTGTTGATCAAAGTGATCAATCTTTCTTAGATGATGATCAGATCGAAGCAGGTTTTCTACTTACTTGTGTATCCTATCCTACATCTGATTGTGTGATTGAAACCGAAAAAGAAGAGGAACTTTATTGATGGAAATCTTAATGATTGCTCTCCTCGGTGGTGCTATTTTTGGCGCATACAAACTTACTCCTAAAAAATAATGTCTTGTAATCTTCGAGTTAAAATGTTGGATGCTCTGGTTGCTGATGCTGAAGGTAATATTGCCAAAGCAAAAGCAAACGTAGAAGTATACCTACACAATCCTGTTGGTATCGGTGAGCACCCAGATGTGCTAGGTGCTATTCAAGAACAATTAGATATCATTGCTCACGAAGAAGAGCGGATTGAAGTTATCGAAAAGCACTTTATCGAACATGAATAACTTTGAACTTCTTCTATACTTTGTGTGTTTTGCTGCCATTGGTGGTGCTGCGTTTGCAATGATGTGGAGTAACATTCAATCTATTAATATAGAGATGAGGACTCCACCTAAACCAAAGCACCCTGAGGCACCTGAAGCAGGAGAAGAAGTGCTTTATGTAGATCTCTCTAGAGAAAAACTAGAGAAACTTTATGACAAAGAATAAAGGTGAAGATACTATTCCTCCATGGCTTTGGTTGACTAGTATAAGTTTATTACTTTTCACAGTTCTTTGCTTTCTTATCATGCTTGCGGGTATGCTTTAAATATGATATACTACGAGGGTTAACTCCCTCTTTTTTTATGCACGGAAGTCTTGAACCAGAAGATCGAGTAATGGATGCCCCATCGGTCTATGAAAAAGTTGCATCTCTTGCTCAAAAGTATGGGTGGGAAGAAGGCGACAACATTGTAGTTGAAATGGCAGGTACTCAAGTATCTGGTATTGATGTTGGTGAAGTGTATAATAAGAAATGGCAATCACCTATTGGTACTCGTAAGTATAACAAAGATGCATTTATTGTTATTAAAAATCTTTCAAGAGATCCCTTTGAGTCCTCCAAACCTATGGAACGGGAGCACAAACCTCATCACTCATCTACCCCTGCCGAACCACAAGAAATTGTTGTGAATATGGACGGTGGTGTTGGTGGGTCTTGGGAAGTTAAAGATGAGTGAATTGTTTTTCAGTGAATCCTGACGAGTACAGACAACATAGAACATTGAATGTATAATATAGTAGTGTCTTTGCATCTAGTCAAATGCCTAGGGGAACTTTGAATAAGGTTGATATGCTCGCTAGAGTATATAAACTAAAGGATAGAATCTACAATGAGGATTCATATTCACATTGGAACAATGAACAACGTAAGGCTGCAGATGAGGCTATTAATGGTGTATTAGAAATAATGAGTGAGTACAGATTATGACTCTAGCACATGTCCTACTTTTCGGATCACTACCATTCATATGTGCCACCGCATATTTCGGGTACAGAAAAGGTGAGAATAACTATTATGAAACCGACGCCTACTCAGGAAATGGATCAGCGCATTAGAATGAGATTTGCGTTTGCTATGTCTTCTTTCGGTAGAATGTTTAGACCATCTGGTATCACGCTAGAAATGAGACAACTTTGCAACAAATGGTCTATAGATATAGATGAAGTTCCACCCAGTATGAGTGAATTGTATCAGGTGGATCGTTACTTTTTAGAGTTATGGAAGAGTAGAAATAAATATGAATTTTGAATTGACCCTAGAAGATTTTACGATCATCCAAAATGCTTTGCATTATTATAAGAAGGTAGAGAAGTATCCTAACTTTGCTCATTTTGATGAGGATAGGATTAATGCTTTACGAGACAAACTATCAGAACAACTTGTTCCGTCAAAAAAAATTAAAATAAATGGTATGGAGGATAGTTTATAAATATATGAAACCCAGTGTAGATTATAATGGCAGCAGTACCATTGAATCTGACCCTAGAGCAGGGAACAGACTTCCAAGTAAACTTTACTGTAAGGAATAAGGATCAATCTCCTCTCAATCTTCTTGGATATACCGCATCGAGTGAGATGCGGAAGCACTATACAGCAACAAAAAAATATGACTTTGATGTCACATTTGTTGATAGGTCTAAAGGAAAATTGAGACTTGCTATGACTGATGCTGTTACTGGAACCTTGGCGGAAGGACGATATGTCTATGATGTATTTGTCACTTCTGCGAACGGAACCAAAACAAAAGTGGTTGCTGGTATGGTGTTAGTACAACCAGGAGTTAGCTTCTAATGGCAGATTACATAATCACATTAGATGATGATCAGGATGTAAGTATTGGTACACCAGATTATAATATCGGTGTAAATTATGAGATACCCTCTAAGAGTGTACAGTATCAGAATTTAATTCTTGATAGTATTGCATCTCAGTTTGATGGTACAAAGACTACTTTTGATCTCACTGTAGATGGTGATCCATATACACCAATAAATGCTCAAGGTTTGATCATATCTATTAATGATGTGGTTCAAAGTCCTGGTGTTGATTATAATGTAAGTGGTAGTCAAATTATATTTACTACTCCACCTGCAACTTCTAGTGAATTTTTTGGAGTTGCTCTTAGAACCGTTGCAGATCTAACAAGAACAATTAATTTTGTTCTTGATAATGGTTCTAATGATATTACTACTGGTGTAAAAGGATCTTTGGGTCTAGATGTCTCGGGTAGAATTGAGTCTTGGACTCTAGTCTCAGAGAATGAGGGTTCAATTGTTATAGATATAAGGAGGGATAAGTACGATACTTATCCAGATAGTTTGACTTCTATTGTGGGAACTGAATACCCACGGTTGTCGAGTCAAAAGAAAAATAGAGACGAGTCATTGTCCACTTGGACTACCGACATTGTTGCTGGTGATATTTTAGATTTTAGCGTAGTCTCTTGCACAGGCATTCAAAAATGCTCATTGTTCCTTAGACTAATCCTATAATTAAGGAACATTATAAATAAATCATAGGAAACACATGTTCATGAGGAGTCCACTAAGATGGCTTTATTAGTATCCGACAACGGTGAACTTCAGTCGCTCAGATATCTGGTTAATTCTGATAGAAATATCCCCAGAAACCTTATCTTAAAACTGTATACTTCAAATACAGTTCCAACTGAGACTGATGTTCCCTCACAGAGCGCATATTACGAACCCTACGACGCTACAGGTCTTGTAGGTTATGGTACTGCGCCTTCCACAGGTTATCCTTCCATCGTCAACGCACGTCATGATGAGGATTATACCAGACAGTATGGAATCTTCCTGAATGGAAGTGAGTGGAATGTAAGAACCATTCTCAACCCAATCGCTACCACTACTGGCAGTGGTAATATAAATGAATATACGATCACTGTATCTTCCGTTTCAAATATTGCGGTTGGTCATTATGTAAGCGGCGGTAATGTCGGATCTAACGCTGTTGTGGCTGCAATCGATGGTAACACTATCGTTCTTACTGTAAAGAACGCTGCTACCTTCTCTAACCAAGCACTTGAGTTTGGTGTTGGCACAACAACTGCATCTTATCCCGAACAGACTTTCACCTTTACCTCTGCTGCTAATAACATCTACGGTTATTATCTGATCAGAGCAAACAACCTGCCTATCTCCTTGAACGGCGTTGAGCACGCGGTTAATGTCGGAACTGGTTTAACCATCTCCAAAGCACAGACAAGTGGAACTGTCGGTAACCAATTTGTCGATCTGAACCCATTCCAGTGGTCTCCTGCAGCATCTGGCATTGGATCTGAGTTTACTCTGGTTGTTGGATCTAACGTAGGTATCAATACCAGACAGAGAGTTATTTGTAGTGGAATTGCTGAAGGTGCAAGAGTCGTTGGTATCATGAATACCACCACCATTGTTCTTGATAAGAAGAACACGGGAACAGTCTCTGGTGTTGCTACCTTCTTCCAAGAGATCACCGAAGACATCTGCGTCGGCATGGGTGTTACTCATGGTAATATCGGTGGTGAGATTGCTGCTATCCTTGATGGCACCACAATCACTGGTATTGATGAGAAGACTGGTAGAGTCTACCTGAGTAGCGAACTTCAGAACAACATTCAGAATGCTACTGGTAATATCGTCTACTTCAACTATGCTGAAGTAAGCGTTGGTGCTACTACCCACGGACTGGTTGTTGGTGATATAATCTATGTTGCTGCTGGTGCCGCTAACACCACTACAACCTCTGGTACATATACCATTCATTCTACTGAGGATGAGAGCACCTTTACCACCGCTCCTGCAATGACAGGTATCGGAAGTGCAACTCTTTATAACAGCATATTCTTCTCTGAAAGGTTCACAAACGGTCCTTACAACATTCAGAACAACGGTGACCAAATCAAAGTTACTCTGAATGTCAGCCTCGACTGATTACTTTGTACAATATACTTTGTCATGGAGGGGTTGCCTGGTGCGATCCCTCCTATTTTTTTAGGAGATAATAATCGCTATGCCCGCTTTTAATGTAGGTGTAAATTCAACTTTTGAACAGCAACGGCAGATAATAAATTCGATTGCTGTTGATACCTTTGCATTATCAACAACTTTATCTGGTATAACCTCTTCTGGACTTGTTGTAACTTACAGTGAGTCTGCTGGAATTGCTTCATATGCACCAGTATCTGGAGTTGCAACTGTTGCAAACTATGCAATTAGTTCTGGTATTGCTTCGTATGCACCAATCGCTGGTGTATCAACTTATGCAACTGTTGCTGGTATATCAACTTATGCACCAATTGCGGGTGTAGCAACATATGCTTTAGTTGCTGGAGTATCAACATATGCTTCTGTAGCAGGACTTGCAACTAATGCTGCGTATGCCACACAATCTGGAGAGGCTGCGTTTGCTCCTTATGCAGGGATCTCCACGTATGCTGATACAGCAGGGATTGCTACAAACGCACAGGGACTTACTGGATCACCTAACGTTATTGTTGGTGTAATTACTGGTGGATTGTTTGTTGGTAATGGATCAGAACTTACTGGAATCAATGTAGGAGTCTCTACATATGCTGACGTTGCTGGAGTTGCAACTGCTGCTGGCAATGCTTCTACCGCTGATTATGCTTCCATCGCTGGACTGGCAACTGCTGCAGCAGGACTTACTGGAACACCAAACCTGAGTGTTGGCATTCTTACGGCAACAAAGTTTGCTGCAACTGATGCGGAGTTCACTGGAATACTGACAGCACAGAGTCTTAAAGCAATCTCTGGATATTTCTTATCCCCTGATGGACAACAGTCAGTTCAAATTCTGAGTGGCAGTGGGTCTGTAAACTTACCTCTGGGTATTGGAACTGATGTTAATATTGCTGGTAATGTAACTGCTCTGAAGTTTGTTGGTGATGGATCTCAACTGACGGGTGTTAATACTGTAGGTGTTACCACAATTACTGCTGGTGATAATATTCTTGTTACTCAGACTGGACAAGTTGCAATTATAACTGCAACATTCAGTGGTGGTGCAACAGGATTCTTTGAGGGAACAAACGGAGTTGGTATTGGTACAACTTCTAAGGTTGGTATTGGTACAACCATACCAACACAGATGCTTACAGTTAAGGGTAATATTGATCTTGATGGTAATATTGTATTAAACGGAGAGATAAGCGCACCAACTAGAATTAAATTTGGTGCAGGTGGAGAGAATATAAAAATTGGCAACTTGACTGGTGGCAACGGTGCTGCCAATATTGCTATTGGTGATCAAGCATTAGGAACAAATAATGGTGGAGATGGGCATAATATTTCTATCGGACAACTTGCACACTATGCAGTAAATAATGGTCAGTATAATGTAGCTATTGGTGACCGAGCAGGACAGAATCTTACATCTGGATCTTATAACGTTCTACTTGGTGCATACAATGGCAATCAGAATAATTTAGATATTAGAGCTTTATCTAATAATGTTGTTCTGTCTGATGGTGAAGGTAATGTTAGGCAGTTTATTAACTCTAGTGGTGATGTAGGAATTAAAACTACTATTATTACTGAGGCATTGACTGTTGCTGGTATTGTATCTGCAACATCATTCTATGGAACACTTCCTTCAAGTCAGTTGACGGGTGCTCTTCCATCTCTTGATGGTTCTGCATTGACTGGTGTTACTGCTATTGGATCTGGTGTTGAAGTTAGAGATAATGATTCTCCTGTAGGTGCTGCTGCAACTTTAAACTTTGGTTCGGGACTTAGTGTACAGTTAAGTTCTGGTATTGCTACTGTTACTGGTCCAACTAATGTAACGTTTGCTTCTTCTGCAGGAGGTCTTACTGGATCTCCAGATATCATTGTTGGGGATATAACAACTCAAAACATAGTTGGAACAGCAGCAACCTTTAAAGGTTCTCCCGCAATAGATCTTAAAGATAGTACGGGTACGACTTTTAATGGAACATCTCTTAGAGTAAGTGGAATATCCTTTATTGGATATGATGGGTTTGGTAATGTTAATGGAAATACTTATCTTAGTCATGCAGCAGGTGAAGGTACAGGTGGACAATTACACTTAAGATCAAATACTGGAATAAAATTTAGAACTTTTAGTGGCACTGAAGAAAACTACGCGGTCTTTAATAAAGATGGATCTGCTGATTTATATTATGATAATACACTTAAGTTCCAAACAACTGGAGTTGGTGCTAGTGTAATTGGCATTTGTTCTGCAACAGCATTCCATGGAGATGGTGCTAACTTAACTAGTCTCCCAGCAGCACAGTTGACTGGAACTCTTCCTGCAATTGATGGTTCCAATCTTACGAATGTAACTGCTGCAGGAACTGGTGTTAATATTCAGGACGATGGTGTTGGTGTCGGTGCTGCTGCTACTGTAATTAACTTTGCCTCTGGTCTGAATGTAGTTGCCTCTGCTGGCATTGCAACAGTCACTGGATCTGGTGGTGGTGCTCAGTCAAGAAACATTGTCAGTGGAGTGACAACATCAATTCCTAATCTTGGAATTGGTAACACTGATATTATTGGTCAGAAGTCTTATGCTCTGATGAAGGTTGGTCTATCTACGACAGGTTGGATACGACTATATACTGATAGTACATCTAGATCAAATGATGTGAGTAGAAGTGTTGGAGAAGATCCAGCACCTGGTAGTGGTGTTATTGCAGAGGTTGTTACCACTGGAATTTCTACCCAACAAATGATTACTCCTTTTGCTATGGGTGGCAATATGGATGAACCCGTTACAAATAAAATCTACGTCGCTATACAAAACCTATCTGGTTCGACGCAAACAATCACTGCAAACCTTACCATTCTACAATTAGAGGCATAACGATAATGGCAATTACTACAGAGACTTTTAAAATAAACGCAGGATGGGGTAAGACTGATATCATCCAACAAATGGATGATGCAATTGGTTGGTTAGGATGGCATGGTGGAGAAAGAAGTGGTTTTGTTGTTGGTCTTAGCACTTTTAGTGGTGGTGGAGATACTAATGGTTCTGGTAATTATCATGATGTCTTCCCCAAAAGCACAACAGGTATTGGAACGGGTGCAAGCTTTTATGTTTATAGAGATACTCACGGGGTAAGACGAGTACAGGTTAATCGTCCTGGATATGGATATACCAGTGGCGAGGTAGTTACTCTTGATGCTGATTCTATTGGTGGATTTTCAAATGGGGCAACTGATTTAACATTCTCTGTTTGTGTTGATGAGGTTGTAACTAATGGGGCAAATATTTCTATAGCTTTAACTGATTTTAATAATGGAAGTAATAAGCAATATTGGTTTGAAGGGACTGATAGAACTGGTGCTATTGGTGCTGGAACATCAGTTATTACTATTAGGGAAGGTGATACTCTATCATTAACTCTTTCTGGTGGTGGCACATATGGATATTATGCTCGTCTAAAAAATCCAACACCATATCGAGCAGATGCTGCCGAGACTGTCGATGCTAATAAGGGTCAGATTGCAGGAGTTAATGAAACTACTGGCGTTGGTCAAACCATAACATTTACTGCTAAACCTGGGCAAGCAGGAACGTACTTTTTTAGTCAAGCATATAGTCCATATCAAAATGAATTAGGAAGACTGATTGTTCAACCATGGAGTGGTGAATCTGGAGATAGGACAGTTGTTGGTTTTGGAACTTCGAGTACATATTGGCAGTCTAATTTATCTAATGCTACTGCTCCTTGGGGAGTAGTGAGACGCACTATTCAAGAGAATAAATTATTTGGTGATACATATACATTGTTCAAATCCGAGTCTTCGTCTTCCATAGATATAACGACTGGTAGTGGATATATGCATTATGGTGTGGGTTCAGATTATGCTAATACAAATACAAAAGATTGTCATGGATCTACAGCGCAGCATAGAAGATTTGCTGGAGCAAGATATTTAGATTATGGATCTTATAATTTAGATGAAATTACTGATGCTGATTTTGACGTTAACAATAATACTTATAGTGCCAGTTACAATAGAACAGTTCGTATAAGTCATGGAAGTCAAGATGATTTTGATCTTGATTTAAATGTTTATAGGTCTAGCATTGATCCTAGGTTTGCAGTATTTTCTTATAGATCTCCTACAGTATCAACAACATCTATAAGTAGCAACACTTATGATACATTTATACTGCATAATTTTACGACTGATATTTGGGATTTAGATCATGTATTCCTCGGTGGAGTTACTGAAATAATGGCACCATCAACTGGAGATAGTAGTAGAGAGTTGCAGTTTAGGACATATTTTGGACCTTATGATCCTGATAATACATACTCTCCTGCTAAGCGTTCGGCAGAATTTGGGTATATGCACTACTTAGGATATAATTCTGCAATGCAAAATTATGTAGATTATCATCTACACAGTAGAGTATATCCAGTTGATTGGGATGATGATTTTCCATGCTTGTACTCGCGCTTCTCTGATATTTCATTGCATTGGTCTGGTGGATCAAGTGATACTAGTGGTAAGGATAGAGTTTCTCCTGAAGCAAACTTCAACGCGGTAATAAAAGGATTACCACTGAATGGTAATCTACTCCCAATGCCATACTATATTCCTGATGATTTTGTTCTAATTCAGTTTTACTATAATGCTGCTTCCGCTAATATTCAGCAGGGAGATACTATTACAATAAGTCCATCAGAAGTTTATAAGGTAATTGATGGATCATATAGTCAGAGTACGGTAACAAGAGGTGTTTTATTCTGCGCGAGGGTAGTTTGATGGCAAACTATTCATTTCCAAATTTAACTACTGCTGTTGTTGGGATTGCTTCTACAGTATCTAGATCTACTGAGATAAGATTTGCAAGACAGTATAATAGAGTTGGATATACAACTAATTTACTTTTGGAATTGGACTCAATGAATAATGATTCATTGATAAATGTTCCAGGTAATGTTAATGTTGGAGTCCAAACTAGTGGTATCTGGTATGATCTAACTAAACCTCAGAATAATGCCACGTTTACTGGCACTTCTTATGATGGTAGAAGTGTTGTTTTTAATCCTGGCAACTATGCAACTTTAACTGACAGTGAAGACTTTAATTTTATTGGTGATTTTGCAATAGAGATCTCTTTTAATATGACTGGAACTCCAAATGCAACATATCCATCAGCACTGATAGCAAGTTGGACTACATTTGGTAGTAGTAATAATAAATTTATTATATTCATTGGTTCTACAGGTGGTATATCACTTGCGATAAATGGAGAATCTAATGATTGGTTTTATCCAGGTACAATAGCTCTTAATACGAATTACCACATGGTTGTTACTAGAAGAGATGGTGTTATTAAGTGGTGGTTGAATGGGGAACTTGGAGTCGAGGATACTTATGCCGCTCCAATTGAACCTACATTAGATTTTTTAATTGGAAAGTATGCTGCATCGAATGGAAATACTTTTGTGGGTAAAATTGATCTTGTAAGAATATATCGTGATAGACATCTGTCTGATATGGAAGTTAGAGTATTGTATGATCAATCTCGTACCAGAAGTTTAATCACACAAACCATGGGAACGAGAACAATTAACAACTATGATTTGTCGGATAAAATATCTTCTGCGCGTGATGCATCTAATGAAAATAGACCAGTCACAGGGCAGTTATATCCTAGGTTTACTAAATAAAAGAAAGCGCGAGTAGATGGCGTTATTCCAATATCAAGGAATAGGTAGCCTCCGTTCTCTAGGTAATCGTTTTACGACCCAGAGAGCGGTATATTCGTATAATCAATTTTCTATCCTCAATTATGAGGAACTTAGTTATGGTAGTATTACCGATGCGGTAGTAGAAGCAGAAGACTACGGTGAGATCACTGCTTCCATCGAACAATACTATCAGATCCAAGACTTTGGAACTATCACGCT